>MDTD01182798.1_pt1 | contig 24801 bp, 19 predicted proteins | sample 811221 | NCBI WGS metagenome assembly MDTD01 (sample SAMN05326646, study PRJNA326480) | marine metagenome | isolation source: seawater | place: Pacific Ocean: South West | collected 2011 | reverse complement strand
GTAAGAGCTCACCGGTTTTTTGGTAACAAAAAACGCATGGCAAACCCCACTGGGAGCAAGGTTAAATAGAGAAGACATTGCTTATAGCTAAAAACAGTCTTTTGTTAGTCTTCTGGGTTAACCGCTTGAGCTTGGATGTGAATTCAAGCCCAGATAAATAACATCTTAAATGACAGAACCCGGCTTATAGATTGTCTAGCAACATCCCATTTTTTGTTCCTATTTTGTACTTAATCCTCGAAAACCATTGCTTGACTATTTAAATAAAACCCATACTATCCCAAATAATCCCATAATGGAGGGTGATTTGAAAATTATAATAATAAGAAAGTTTTTAAAAAACTATGTTTTTATCAAGTTTCGAAAACAAAATAGACAAGAAAGGTCGTGTTTCAGTGCCGGCAACCTTTAGATCACATTTAAGTTCAATGGGTTATAACGGATTTATAAGTTATCCCTCGTTTAACCACTCAGCTTTAGAAGCTTGCTCGCAAGATAGAATAGAAAAATTATCAAGCGCGATCGATTCTTTAAATCCATTTGAGGAAAGAAGAGATTACTTTGCTACTTCTATTTTATCTGAAAGTGAAAATTTACAATTTGATACGGAGGGAAGGGTTTCTATATCAGAAAAATTATTAAAACACGCAAAAATAGTAAATAACGTTTTATTTGTTGGTTTAGGAAAAACTTTTCAAATCTGGGAGCCAAAAAATTTTAGTAAATTTAAAGCTTTTGCGAAAAAGAAAGCTTTTCAAAATAGATCCAATTTAAAATGGGAGCAAAAAATGAAAGGAGAACAATCATGAGTATAAATGTTGGTGGAGGGGAGTTGAGAGAATTAAAACCAAGGATTTTGGTAATAGGTGTAGGAGGCGCAGGAGGAAATGCGATTAATGCTATGATCGAAGCTGGAATGCAAGGCGTGGAGTTTGTAGCAGTGAACACAGATGCTCAAGACTTAAAAATGAGTAAGGCTGATGCAAAAATTCAAATAGGAATGAATTTAACTAAAGGACTTGGAGCCGGCGCAAAACAAGATATCGGTCAAGCTGCTGCAGATGAGTCAATAAATGAAATTGTAAATTATATCCAAGGAAGCAACATGGTTTTTATAGCTTCTGGAATGGGTGGAGGAACTGGCACAGGCGCATCACATGTGATCGCGAGAGCGGCAAGAGAAATGAATATTTTAACTGTAGGAGTAACAACGCTTCCTTTTTCTTATGAAGGCCCAAAAAGAATGAGAAGAGCAGTTACTGGATTGGAGGAACTAAAAAAATATTTAGATACTACGATAGTTGTGCCGAACCAAAATCTTTTCAAAATTGCAAATGAGTCAACAGGTTTTGAGGAGTCGTTTAGTTTATCAAATGACGTATTAAAACACGGAGTACAAAGTATTACTGATTTAATGGTAAGACCAGGAATGATTAATTTAGATTTTGCGGATGTGGAAACTGTTATGACATCTAGTGGTAAAGCTATGATGGGAACAGGTGAAGCCGAAGGTGAAAATAGGGCTATTGCAGCTACAGATTCGGCTTTGAACAATCCTTTAATTGATGAATATTCACTACAAGGAGCAAAGGGATTGTTAGTAAATATTACTGGTGGAAGCGATATAAAACTTTTTGAAGTTGATGCTGCAGTTAATAAAATAAGAGCAGAAGTGGATCCTGAGGCAGAATTAATTTTTGGCGCTATAAAAGACGAAAATATGAATGGAAAGATAAGAGTATCGATAGTTGCAACTGCATTAAATGGTTCAGAGATAAAACCTTATCTAAATTTAGTTAATACAAAAGCTAATGTAGGTCATACCAACAGAGCACATACTAGTAGTGATAGTTTATTTAATAATAGCTTTGTTGAGAAAAATATATCAAATTCTATTGAGGGAGCAACAGCTCTTAAACTAGATGAGTCTTTCGAAATTAAAAATAGTCAGGAGCAAAGTAACTTAATAGATAGATTTGAAAAGAATGAGGAAAATGAAATAGCTGAGAAACTAAAATCAAAACATATTGACGTAAATGAACTTCCAGCTGGAATATCTATAGAAAGTGCCTCTTATATGGAAAACAATACAGATGTGAAAATGGAGAACCAACTTTCTATCAATAAAGATCAGGATACTTCTGAAACAGAATATACTCCAAAACTCTTTTCTGAAGAACCTATTGAAGAAGAAAAAGAAAACAACTCAATTGGTGAGCCAACCGATTCGAAAAAACTTTTTGATCAAGATAATAGTGAAGATGAGGATTTCGAAATTCCGGCATTTTTAAGAAGACAAAAGTTTTAATGAAAAAAATACATTCAAATGAAAACTCAAACATCATCATCGGAATTATCCCATTTTCCAGTGATGTTGAGCGAAATTATTGAAATTTCAAATCCTTCAAAAGGAGGATTTTTTATTGATTGTACTTTTGGGGGTGGAAGTTACTCAAAGGAACTACTTAAATTTTCAAAAACAAAAGTTGTAGGCTTTGATAGAGATAGTGCAGTTGTCTCAATAGCCAAAGAATTAGAACAAAAATTTAAAGAGAGATTTAAATTTTATCATTTAAAATTCAGTCAAATGAGTAAAGTCTTACCAAATCAAGCAGATGTAATAATTTTTGATCTTGGATTATCATCTATTCAACTAAATAATTTACAAAGAGGCTTCTCGTTTAAATCAAAAGATAAATTAGATATGTCAATGGGTTTAACAGATACTTCTGCTGAGGAGGCAATTAATAAACTTAGTGAGTCTAATCTTAAATTAATCATTAAAATATTTGGAGAAGAAAAAGAAGCGTCTAAAATAGCAAGTAGTATTGTTAAGGCAAGAGAGAAAAAAAAAATTACAAAAGTAGATGAGTTAGTCAGCATAATTGAAAAAAGTAAAAAAAGAAATTTTTCTAAAAAGATAAATCCAAGCACAAAAACTTTTCAAGCATTAAGAATATTTGTAAATAAAGAAATCTCAGAACTTCTAAATGGCATGATAAACGCAACAAAAATGTTAAGACCAGGTGGAAAAATTTTAATTATTAGTTTTCATTCAATAGAGGATAAGATTGTAAAATATTTTTTTAGTGCATTTTCTAAAAATCAACCAGGACCATCTAGGTATCTTCCAGAAACAAATAAAAATAAAATATTTCTTTTTGAAAAATTTAATAAAAAAGCAATAAAACCCTCTCAGAATGAGATAGATATTAACAAATCTTCTCGATCGGCAAAATTAAGATTTGCAATAAGAAGCAAAAACCAATTTTACTTTCCCACAGATTTAATTGAAAAATTCAAAAATTATTTAAATCTAGAGGCTATTAATGTTTAAAATTAAAATTTTATTTTCAATAATTATGTTTTCTATTTTATTATTTGGAACTTCAATTATAAAAAATAAAACCAGAGAGATCGAAAAAAAAATCATAAGTATCAACAACATAAATAATTTTAAAGTTAAAGATTTAGTCGAATCTCAGTTGGACTTTTCGTATCTGACCTCTCCCTCAATGATTGAAACTTTAATAAACCAAACTGATGACCAATACATACCAATGCAACATTCAAAAATATTTTTAAATATGAGTGATTTTTTAAATCTTGAAAATAAAATCGTACTTCAAAAGAATTAAAATGAAAAAACGAAATAATAATAAAAAAAAATACAATATAAACCAAACAAGTTTTTATTTTGAGGATTATTTTGAAAGTAACAAAAAAAATAAATTATTACAAAAAAAGAACTTTTTTCAAGATAGGATTTATATTCTTTTTTTTCTTTTTTTTTCATTAATTTTAATTTTTAGTATAAAAATTATACATATTTCTCTAAATAAAATTGATTATTTAAATCAAGAGAGTGATATAAAAAAATTTACTTTATTAAGGAGAGATATAGTCGATAGAAATGGTTCATTAATTTCAAGAAATATTCAATCTTATCATGCTGCAGTTAATCCAACTCTCATTAAAAATAAAGATAACTTTTTAATTAAGATTAGAATAAATTTTCCAGAAATTTCAATTGAAAAATTAGAAACAAATATAAAAAGAGGTAAATATTTTTATTTAAAAAAACGTATAAATCAAATTGAAAAAGAAAAATTGTGGAGCTTAGGTGAGAAAGGTATAATATTTGAGCCTTTTCAATCGAGGATTTACACCCATGGAAATTTATTTAGCCATATAATTGGTCAAGTTGATTATGATAATTATGGTATTTCAGGTATTGAAAAGTATTTTGATAAAGAATTAAAAGATGACAGTTTAACAAGTTATCCTCTTGAAATTACTCTAGATACAAATATTCAATATCTAATTAGCAAAGAGTTACAACAATCTTTGGATACTTTTAAAGCTAATGGAGCAGGCTCTTTGCTAATGAATATTGAAAATGGAGAAATTTTATCATTAGTGTCTCTTCCAAATTTTGACATTAATCTTAGAGAAGAAGTAAGAGATAAAAAGTATATGAACAAAATAACAAAGGGTGTTTACGAACTTGGCTCAATTTTTAAAACTTTTACTATCGCCCTGGCTCTTGAAAATGATTTGGTTAGTCCAAAAACAATAATTAAAAATATACCAAAATCAATTAATTGCTCTAAGTACAAAATTTCAGATATCAAAGATTTTCCAAGAAATTTATCGGTAGAGGATATTCTAATAAGGTCATCTAATATTGGCACATTATTATTAGCAAGAGAAATTGGAGAGGAAAAATTTAAAAATTTTTTAGACAAAACTAATTTACTTAAAAAGCCAGAACTACAATTAGAGGAATTAGGAAATCCTATTAATTTTAATTGGAACAAATGCAAATTAGAAACAGTTTCTTTTGGACATGGAATTACCACAACCCCATTACAAGCGACAACAGTTTACGCATCATTGACCAATGGAGGTAGATTGATAAAACCAACCCTCATTAAGGAGAAAAGTTCCATATTCAACGAGATTTTAGTCTCAAAAAAAACTAGTAATGACATTAATAATATTTTGCGAAAGGTTGTGACAGATAAAGACGGCACTGCTAGTCTGGCTGATATAAATGGCTATTATGTAGGAGGGAAAACAGGCACATCACAAAATTATCAAAATAAAAAACAAAACTTAAACACTTTTATCTCAATTTTTCCCTCACAAAAACCAAAATATGCTCTTTTAGTCATGCTTGAAAATCCACAAGTTGCCAGCGAATTAACTTACAATTATAGAGGCATGAAAATTAAAGGAACAAGAAATGAAGCTGGATGGAATTCTGTTTACGTTGCAGGCAAAATAATAAAAAAAATTGGACCAATTTTAGCCATAAATAGCAAAGAATTTAATAAAAAACATGTTGCTGAAAAAATTAATTAAAGATCTTAAAGAAACAAAAAGAAACATATCTATTAAAGGATTGGCTTCAAATAGTAAAAATGTTCAAAAGGGATTTATTTTTTTTGCCATAAAGGGATATAAATTTAATGGTGAGAAGTTTATTAAGGATGCAATAAATAAAGGTGCAGCAGCGATAGTATGCTCAAAAAATTGCAAATATACAAATAAAATTATCCCTGTAATAAAATCCTCAAATGTAAGATACTTACTAAGCAAAATATCATCAAACTTCTTTAAGTTAAAACCGAAAAATATAATAGCTGTTACTGGTACGAACGGTAAAACTTCTGTAGCTGATTATTTTTATCAAATTTTAAGTCATTCTAATGTCTCAGTTGCTTCAATCGGAACATTAGGAATAAAATATAAAAATAAAATAATAAAAACAAATTTAACTTCACCCGATACAATTTTTCTTCATCAAACACTTGAAAAAATAAAAAAAAAAAATATTGATAATGTAATTATCGAAGCCTCAAGTCATGGTTTACACCAAAAAAGACTAGATCATATCAATTTCAAAGCTGGAATCTTTACAAATCTAAGTCAAGACCATTTAGATTATCATAAAACAATGCGATCATATCTTAATGCTAAGTTAATTTTGTTTAAAAATATTTTATCAAAAAAAAACGTTGTAATCACCGATAAATCTATAAACCAGTTTTCGGAAATAAAAAAGATTTCAATAAAAAAGCATCTTAAACTAAATGAAATAAGCAAAATTGAAAATAAATTAAAAAAAAAATCAAAACTAAATTTTAATTCAATCCAAATAAAAAATATTTCAATGGCTGTGGCTGCAGCTAAATTATGTAATATTAGCGAAAGAAGAATTTTTAAAATACTAGAAAAAATTAGAGATGTTGATGGCAGGCTTGAGTTAGTAAAAATTTTCTCAAATAACATCAAAGTTTACGTAGATTTTGCACATACCCCTGAGGCTTTATTAAAATCTTTACAAATATTAAGAAAACATCAAAACGATAATATTTCACTAGTTTTTGGATGCGGGGGAGATAGAGATTTTAAGAAAAGGCCTTTAATGGCTAAGATTGCGAGTGAAAACTGTAAAAAGATTTTTGTAACAGATGATAACCCTAGAAGCGAAAAACCTGAGAAAATTAGAGATGAAATTTTATCGAACATTAAAAATAAAAATTGTTTTAATATTAGTAGCCGAACCGTAGCTATTAAAACTGCAATTAAAAACGCTGATCCAAATGAAATAATACTAGTAGCCGGTAAAGGTCATGAAATAGAGCAAATTTACAAAAATAGGATAATTAAAATATCAGACAAAAAAATAATTACAAACTTAAAGATAAAAAAAACTTCAAACAAAAATAAAAATTTTGAACAAAATAAAAAAATTTTTAAAGAAATAGTAAATAATAAATTTTTAGAAAAATTTCACGGTCTTGCAATTGATTCAAGAGTTGTGAAGAAAGATAATTTATTTTTAACTATTCGTGGTAAAAAAAACAATGGCGCAAAATTTATTTCACATGCACTTAAAAAAGGTGCAAAAGGTATTATCTCTTCAAAAAGAATTAAAAAATATAAAAATAAAGTTATTAAAGTAGAAAATGAAACTAAATTTTTAAATAATTTCGCCTCAAAAAAACGAGCGAATTCTAACGCTAAAATAATTGCTATAACTGGTAGTGCCGGGAAAACATCTCTTAAAAATTTAATAAATCATCTTCTGCAAAACTTTGGCAAAACATTTTGTTCACCAAAATCTTACAATAATCACTACGGTGTGCCATTGAGTTTATCTCATTTAAGCGTCGAACATAAATTTGGAGTGTTTGAAGTAGGAATGAGCAGAAGTGGAGAAATCAATTCACTTACAAAACTTATACGACCGCATATTGCAATAATTACAAATATTGGCGAAGCGCACATTGAGAATTTTAAGAGTTTAAAAGATATAGCAGATGCAAAGGGTGAAATTATTAATAATTTAAAAAGAGGCGGGGGAATAATATTAAATCGTGATGACAAGTTTTTTAAGTATTTAGAAAAAAAAGCAAAATTGAAAAAAATCAAAATAGTTTCTTTTGGAATAAGTAAAAAGGCCGATGTTCATCCAACTGATATTCATATTAATAATAAAAAAGAATTAACTATTAAAATTTACGACGAGAATTTTAAAATTAATTTAAGTCATTCTAATATTTATAATGTTTTATCTTCGATTGCTTTGCTAAAAGTTCTTAAATTAAATATAAAAAAGATTGTCAAACTTTTTAAAAATTTCAAACTAACAGATGGCAGAGGAAGAATACATAAAATTAAAAGATATAATAAAAATTTCAAACTTATAGATGAAAGTTATAACGCAAATCCATTATCAGTTAGGACAGCTATAAGAAATTTTAAATCTATTAAAAAATTTAATTTCAAAAAATATCTACTTCTCGGAGATATGCTTGAATTAGGAAAAAAATCTAAAGAATTACATTATAAACTATCTAAAGTTATAAACAACTCAGATATAGATAAAGTATTTATAAAGGGTAAAAACACTTTATTAACATACAAAAAATTGAATAGGGAAAAACGTGGTAATATTTTTCAGCATGAAGAAGATGTAGATTTTATTTTAAATAATATTATAGCTAATAATGATTATTTAATGATTAAAGGTTCTAACGCTACAGGGTTAAATAGAATAAGCAAAAAACTAATAAGAGGCAGATAAATGTTATTTCATTTTTTTACATCTCTTGTCGAACAATATTCTTTTTTCAATGTTTTTAAATATTTAACTTTCCGGACTGGTTTGTCTGTAATGACATCTTTAATAATTGTTTTTTTAATTGGTGCTCCTCTAATAAAAATTTTTTCCGAAAAAATGATTACAGGCCCAATAAGACAAGATGGACCTATTGATCATATTGTAAAAAAATCAGGAACACCGACTATGGGCGGTGTAATTATTATTATTGGAATAATTTCAAGTACTTTGCTTTGGGCAGATTTAACTAATATTTACGTTTGGACCCTAATATTTGTCTCTTTAAGTTTGGGTGCTTTGGGTCTTTTAGACGATATGCTGAAAATAAAGTTTAAAAATTCAAGCGGATTAAAGTCTAAATATAAATTCTCTGGTCAATTAATAATAGGAGTTCTTGCTTTGTTTATATTGATTAAGTATTCGGGTCACGAGTATCTTTTAAACTTATATTTCCCTTTTTTTAAAAATCTAGTGCTTCAATTAGGACTTTTTTTTATACCATTTGGTTTATTTGTGATAATTGGAGCATCTAATGCGGTAAACTTAACCGATGGTTTAGATGGTTTAGCAACTGTTCCAGTAATGTTAGTAGCTTTATCATTTACATTAATTTCTTATGTTGTTGGTAATACAATTTTTTCAGATTACCTTCAGATCCAATATATTCCTGATGTGGGAGAGCTTTCAATATTTTGTGGTTCAATCGTTGGATCTTGTTTAGGTTTTCTTTGGTATAACGCTCCTCCAGCAAAAATTTTCATGGGCGATACCGGCTCGCTATCTCTTGGTGGATCTCTAGCTGCTGTAGCAATAATTGTAAAACATGAAATAGTTTTAGCTATAATTGGCGGTTTATTTGTTTTAGAAACTATTTCAGTAATAATACAAGTTATATCATTTAAACTTACTGGTAAAAGAATATTTAAAATGGCCCCGATACACCATCATTTTGAAAAAAAGGGTTGGGCTGAGTCTACAATAGTTATACGGTTCTGGATTATAGCCATTATCCTAGCCTTAGTAGGATTGGCAACATTAAAATTAAGGTAATAGATGGCTTTTAAAATTGATTTAACAAAGCTATCATTTTTAATTTACGGATTAGGCTTAACAGGAAAATCAGTAGTAAACTTTTTTAGGAAGAATAATATTAAAAATTATCAGGTTTGGGATGAAAAAAACAAAATTTCATTTAAAAAAAAAAGAACTTTAAATTTAAATAAATCTTTAAAAAACGCAGATTATATAGTTTTAAGTCCAGGTATAAGCCTAAAAAAAGCTAAATATAAAAAACTACTAATCAAATATAAAAAAAAAATAATTACAGACTTAGATTTGCTCTACTTATCGCAAAAATTTCAGAAAAGCATTGTTGTAACTGGAACAAATGGAAAATCAACCACCTGTAAAGTTTTATATCATATTTTAAAAAAAAAAAATTACAAACCTCTGCTAGGCGGAAATATAGGAACTCCAATTTTAAATCTTAAAATAAAAAAAGATAATTTTTTAATTATCGAGGCATCTTCCTTTCAACTTGAATATTCAAAATTTATTTGTCCGGACTTTAGTTTATTACTAAATATAACTAATGACCATCTAGACTGGCATGGAAATATGAAAAATTATATAAATTCTAAATTAAAAATATTCCTTAACCAGAGAAAGGATCAATATTCTTTAACTCATAATAAATTCAAAAAAAAGTTTAAACAAAAAAAATTTAAAGGGAAATTAATTATTCCAAATCTTAAGAATTATCTTGATTTAAAACCTAAGATAAAAAATGAATATTTAGCATCAGATATTAATGATGAAAATATGTCTTTTGTTTTCTCACTTTCTAAATTATTAAAAATAAGTAAGAAAAATTTTTTAAATTCTCTAAAAACTTTTAAAGGCTTGCCTCATCGATATGAAATTTTTTTTAAAAAGAAAAATTGCATCTTCATTAATGACTCGAAAGCAACAACATTTCAAGCCGCAAAATATGCCCTTAAAAATACAAAAAATATTTATTGGATAGTTGGTGGTCAACCAAAAAAGAATGACAAAATTAAACTTAAAAATTTAAAAAAAAATATTATCAAATCTTATTTAATTGGAAAAAGTATAAATTTTTTTAAAAAGCAAATAAAACATGATGTCAAATATTTTATTGCGAAAAATTTAAAAAATTCAATTATTCAAATTATGAAGGATATACGTTTTCTAAATAAAAAAAATAATTCTATATTGTTGAGCCCTGCTTCGGCTTCATTTGATCAATTTTTAAATTTTGAAAATAGAGGTAATGAATTTAAAAAATTAAGCATAAGATATGCAAGAAAATATATTTAGATTTCAATTTGCAAATTATTGGCGAAATATTGACAAAAGAATTTTCTTTTGTTTTATAATCTTGTTTTTTCTTGGTTTATTTTTTTCATTTTCTTCAACATCATCATTAGCTGGAGAACGTTTAAATAAGGATTATTATTTTTTTTTTTCTAAGCATTTAATTTTTACTTTATTGTCTTTATTTGTGATGATTTTTATCTCAGTATTAGAAACTGACTTCCTAAAAAAATTTGTTATTCCTTTATTCATTTTATCCTTTATCTTTTTGGCTTTAGTTCCCATAATTGGGGTAGAAGTCAAGGGTGCGAAAAGATGGATAGATCTCTATTTTTTTAGACTTCAGCCAATAGAGCTAATGAAACCTTTTTTTATTTTAACAACAGTTAAAATCTTAACTTTAAAAAGATTACAAAACTCTCAAGTAAAATATCTATTTAGTTTTCTATTATTAGTTTCGGTGATTATTCTGTTAATTGATCAACCTGACCTTGGACAATCTATATTATTAGTAATGAGTTGGGTAGCTACTGTCTTTATTTCTGGAGTGAGAATTATATATATGACTGTTTTTTTTTCAATTTTCTTAATTTCAATCAGCACGTTACTTTTAGCTATGCCAGAAAAATTTGGTTATGTTATTAATCGCCTTATCTCATTTGTGGACCCAACAAAAGGAGACAGATTTCAATCGTCTTCTGCAATGGACGCAATAAAATTAGGAGGTCTGAAAGGACAAGGAATGGGGGAAGGAGTATTAAAGGATAGCGTCCCTGAAGCTCATACAGATTATATTATAGCAATAATTTCAGAAGAATACGGATCAATAATTTCAATCTTTATAATTTTAATATTTTTGTATATTGCTTTTAGAATTATAAAAAATTGTTTAAATCATGATGATCAAATGATTAAAATTTCTCTATGCGGTCTTTCTGCACTTTTGATATTTCAAACATTTATTCATGTTGGAGTTAACACAAGCCTAATTCCTACAACAGGTATGACATTACCCTTTCTAAGTTATGGTGGATCCTCTTTGATAGGTAGTGCAATACTTGCAGGAGTAATTTTAAACTATACAAAAAATAGATCTTTTATAAATGAGTGATAAAGTAAAAGTTATTATTGCGGTTGGTGGAACCGGCGGTCATGTATTTCCTGGCTGTAGTTTAGCAAGCCATTTAGCTGAGAAAAAATTTGATATTAGTATGGTAAGCGATAAAAGAGGATACAAATATTTAGAAAAATTTAAAAATTTTAAAATTTCTATTTTACACTCACACCCTATATCTAAAAAAAATATTTTTTCGATTTTTATTTCTTTTATTTTTTTACTCTACTCAACCTTAAGATCATTAATTTTTATAGTTTTTAATAGACCATCTATAATTTTTGGGATGGGAGGGTATGCATCTTTTCCAATATGTGTAGCAGCCAGTATTCTAAGAATAAAATTAATAATTTATGAAAATAATCTAGTGATTGGAAAAGCTAATAGGTATTTGCTTCCTTTTGCAAAGAAAATCTTTGTATCTTATAAAGATCTTGAGGGAATCCCAAAAACGTATCAGAATAAAGTCGTTGAAATTGGCAATATAATCAAAAAGAATATAATTTATTCTTCTTCAAACTCTTTAGAAAAGGGTGAAAATAAAAAAATTAATATTCTTATTCTTGGAGGAAGTCAGGCTGCAAAAGTATTTGCTGAGAAACTTCCAAAAATTTTTTTAAAATGTATAAACGATGGTATAAATATTAAAATTTTTCAACATTGCATGCCTAGTCAAAACGAAAGCCTAAAAAACTTCTATAAGAATAACAATATAAATTTTGAAATATTTAACTTTTCAGATGACTTAACTAAATATTTTCTACAATCAGATTTAGCGATCACTAGATCTGGATCTTCAATGTTAGCTGAACTCACTAACGCGAATGTTCCTTTCATATCTGTACCTCTTCCATCGTCAGCTGACAACCATCAATTAAAAAACGCTAAATTTTATCAAAACAAAAACTTTTCTTATTTAATCGAGGAAAAAGACATAAATGAACAACTTTTTAAACTCATTAAAGAAATTAATAAAAATAAATCATTATTGATAAATATGAGGGAAAATCAAAAACAATTTTCTGACAAAAATGTCTATAACAATATAGATAAAGAAATAAAAAAAATTATTTATGAAAAAAATTAATTTAGGTCAAAAAGAAATAATTCATTTTATAGGTATAGGCGGCATAGGAATGAGTGGTCTCGCCCAAATTATGAAAAATATGGGTTTTAGAATACAGGGAAGTGATCAAATTAAAAATAAAAATACTTCAAGCTGTTCAAAAGCAGGCATTCGAATATTTGTTGGTCACTCAAAAAAAAATGTAAAAAGTGCAACGATACTTGTAAAATCCTCTGCAATAAAAGATAGCAATATTGAGATCAGATATGGAAGAAAAAAAAAAATTCCAATTTACAACAGAGCAGATGTCTTAGCAGATGTAGTTTCACTTAAAAAAAATATTATAGTTACAGGATCGCACGGTAAAACTACTACGACGTCATTAATTTCTAAAATTTTATCTGACCAAAAGCTTGACCCAACAATTATAAATGGCGGGGTTATAAACTCATTTAAAAGTAATGCAAAATTTGGAAGAGGGGAATGGGCGATTTTAGAGGCCGACGAGTCTGATGGTAGTTTCCTAAAACTTCCTATAAATTATTCTATTGTAACAAACTTGGATCACGAGCACGTAGATTATTATAAAAATTTCAAAAATTTAGAAAAATCTTTTATTAAGTTTATCGAAAAAACTCCACCAACGGGAAAATCAATAATTTGTATAGACGATCCAAAAATTCAAAAAATATCCAAAAAAATTATGAACAAAAATATTTTGACCTATGGAGAAAGTAAAAACGCAAATTATAAAATATCAAATATAAGATATAAGATCGATTACACTTTTTTTGACGTAAGCTATAAGAATATAGAGAGGAAAAGCAAAAAAATTAAAAATATTCAGTTAAAATTGTTAGGCAAACATAATGTGTTCAATGCTACCGCAGCTATTGCAATATGTTTAAATTTAGGAGTGAACCAAAATATAATAAAAAAGTCTTTGAGAAAATTTTCAGGTGTTCAAAGAAGAATGACAAAAATTTTTTTAAAAGGAAAAAATGATTTTTATGACGATTATGCTCATCATCCAACAGAAATTAGATCTATACTTGATGGTGTAAAAAATGTTAATAAAAACAGAAAAATAATTTCGGTATTTGAACCTCATCGATATACAAGAGTGCTATCTCTTCAAAAGGAATTTGCAGAATCATTTAGAAAATCAAATCTAGTTTTACTTTGCCCTATATATTCTGCTGGTGAGAAAAAAAAATCTAAATTTAATAATATCAAATTTGGAAATTTAATTTCTAAGCTATCAAACACAGAAGTAATATTGATTAGAAACAATTATGAACTTGCAAAGTTTTTAAAAAAAAATCTAATTAATGATGAAATTATAATTGGCATGGGAGCCGGGCTGATATCAAAATGGATGGGTAACCTTAAAAATTTATTATGAATTCAATATTAGAATTAAGGAAAAAGTTTAGTAAAAATATTTATAATAATATTAATTTATCTAATTATAGCTGGTTTAATCTAGGAGGACCTGCTGAGTACTTATTTAAACCAGAAAATGAAGCCCAACTATTAGAGTTTTTACGGTATAACAAACAAACTAATTTAAATTTAACTATTCTTGGCGCTGGTTCAAATACACTAATAAGAGATAAAGGCATAAAAGGTGTAGTAATAAAACTTGGATCAAATTTTTCAAAAATAAAATTAGTTGATAATAATTTAATTGAAGTCGGAGCTGGTGCGCTTGATCGTAAAATTGCAGACTTTGCAAAAGCTAATGCAGTTGGTGGTCTTGAGTTTTTATCTTGTATACCTGGATCGATTGGAGGCTCAGTTAAAATGAATAGCGGGTGTTATGATAGTGATATTTCAAAAGTATTAGTGTCAATAAAAGCCATTGATCCAATAGATTGTAAAGAAAAAGAAATTAGTAGGGAAAATATTAAATTTTTTTATAGGGGGACAAATCTTTCCGACGGACTCATTTTGACTTCAATAAAATTAAAAGGGAAAAAAACTCCAGTAGAAATTATAGAGAAATATCAAAAAGAACTAATACAAAAAAAAAAATCAACACAGCCGAGCCAAATTAAAACATGTGGTAGCACTTTTAAAAATTTGAGTAACAAAAAAAAGGCATGGCAAATAATCAAAGAAGCTGGCTGTGATAAATTAAAAGAGGGGGATGCTTCAATCTCAGAAAAACATTGTAATTTTTTTGTAAATAATGGTAACGCTAAATCTGCAGATATAGAAAAATTAATTAAAAAGGTACAAGAAAAAGTTAATGAAAAAACTGGAATAAATCTTGAATTGGAGATTAAAATAATTGGTGACTAAAAAAAAATTTAGAAGTGTTTTAGTAGTTCTTGGCGGTAATTCCGGTGAAAGATCTGTGAGTCTTGCAAGTGGAAAAGCTTGTGTAAAAGCCTTAAAGAAAAAAAATTACAAAGTCACAACATTTGATCCAAAACTAAAAAATTATAATCTAATTAGTAAAAATAAGTTTGATGTAATTTTTAATGCCTTACATGGAAAAGAAGGTGAAGACGGTGTCGCACAAAGTTACTTTGAATATCTTAGAATTCCATATACTCACTCTGGGGTAATTAGTTCTTATAACGCAATGAATAAAATTATTTCAAAAAAAATTTTTCTTAAAAATAAGATTTTAACACCAAAATATTTTAATTTAAGCAAAAATGATTATCAAAAATCTATATTAAAAAAAAATTTTACTAAAGGAAAATTCAAGTTTCCTTTAGTAATTAAACCTGTAAATGAGGGATCAAGTTTAGGAGTGAAAATAGTTACAAATTTTTTAGATCTAAAAAAAACAACGAACAATCTTTTCAAAAAATATAATCAATTAATTTTTGAACAATATATTGGTGGACAAGAAATACAAGCATCAGTAATTAACGATAAACCTTTAGGTGCCATTGAATTGATCCCTAAAAGAACTTTTTATGATTATAAAGCTAAGTACACAAAGTCAGCTAAAACACAACATGTTATGCCCGCAAGATTGAAAAAAAACAAATATATAGAGGTATTAAACTTAGCAAAACGTGCGCATCGAGCTCTTAAATGTAGGGGTGTTACTAGATCAGACTTTAAATTTTATAAAAATAAATTTTTTCTCTTAGAGATTAATACTCAACCAGGAATGACAAGCTTGTCATTAGTGCCTGAAATAGCGAGTTATTATAAATTAAATTTTAACGATTTAGTTGAAACTATTTTATTAGACGCAAGCCTCAATAAATGAAAAAAAGACTCATAATTTCGTTGGTGCTTATTATATTATTAAGCACTTACAGTATGCAAAGTAATTTTAATTTTACTAATAAAATAAATATCCGAGAATTATTTATAGAAAATAATTTTCAAGTAAAAGAGAAGGTAATTAAAGAAAAATTGTCCTTTTTATATGATACTAACCTTCTCTTTTTAAACAAGGAAGATTTAGAAAAGAAACTGAATGAAATAGATTTAATAGAGAGTTTTAGTATAAATAAAGTTTATCCAAATAAAATAAAAATTAAAATTTTTGAAAAAAAACCTATAGCTATTTTAATTAACAAAGATAAAAAGACTTATTTTACTAATAAAGGAGATCAAATAAATTTTTTTAAGTCGGAAAAGTACGAAAAGTTACCATTAATTTTTGGGGGTAAAGAAAGCTTTAAAATTTTTTATGAAGATTTAAAAAATATTAATTTTCCTATTCATGAAATAGAAAAATTCTATTTTTTCGAATCAAAAAGATGGGATCTCATCACAAAAAAAAATCAAACCATTAAACTTCCAATTAATAATTATGATCAAAGTTTAAAAAATTTTATAAAAATGAAAGATCTAGAGAATTTCAAAAAATATAAAACTTTCGATTATAGAATAAATAACCAGCTTATCTTAAAATAAGTTATGCAAACAAATACTCTGAAACTTTTAATAGAAATAAATAACTTTGGATTTATTTTTTTTGTGATTGAAAATAATTCTGATGGTAAATTCAGAATTATTTATCGAGAGCAACTAAAAATAGAAGGTAGTTTAAACAAAAAGATTTCTAATTATAATATAATTTTTACAACTATAAAAAATAAGATTTATTTTATGGAGAATAAATTCAATAAAGTTTTTAAAGAAGTTATACTAATAATTGATGATTTGAATTGCTCTATAATAAATTTTTCAGGGTTTAAAAAATTAAATGGCTCACAATTAAATAAAAACGATGTAACTTATATTTTAAATTCTTTAAAATCAAAAATAAATGAAATTGAAGATAAAAAAACAATTCTTCATATTTTTAATTCTAAATATATTTTAGATAATAATAATCTTGATAATCTACCTATTGGTTTATTTGGAAATTTCTATTCTCAAGAGTTGTCTTTTTTTTTAATAAATAGCAATGATTACAAAAATTTAGATAATTTATTTCTCAAATGTAATCTTAAGGTAAAAAAAATTTTATCAAAAAATTTTATTGAAGGATCAATTATAATAAATGATAATACAGATTTTGAAACATTTGCAAAAGTTGAAATAAGTCAGAATCATTCCAAAATTATTTTATTTGAAAATGCCGCTTTGAAATATGTTGAAAATTTTGAATTTGGTACAAATATGATACTAAATGATATTTCAAAGATTACTGGTCTAAACAAAGAGATTTTAGAGAACATTTTGAAATCCCCAGATTTTTGTAATCAAAAAATTCAAGATGAAATTATTGATCAAAAATTCTTTAAAAGTGAAAATTTTAGAAAAATTAAAAAAAAACTTATCTTTGAAATAGCCAATGCCAGAATAGAGGAAATGATAGAGATTATATTTTTAAAAAATATTAATTTTTCTAATTTCATATCAAAAAAAAAACTTCCAGTATTTTTAAATGTTCGTGAAAAATTTAATATCAGCTGTTTTGAAAAAGATTACATTTCAGCATTTTCAAAGAACTCAGGATCGGTCGTTAAATTATTAGACAATACCGACGAAAAAAAATTGTGTGAAAATGCTTTTAAAATAGTTCAATATGGGTGGAAAAAAGAGGCAATACCTGTTGTTAAAGAAAAAAAGTCTGTAATTGCCAGAATCTTCCATAAGATCTTTAGTTAATAATTGTTATTTTTAGAAACATTAGTTGTTTTTAGTACAAGCGTTGAATTTTGTATAAAGTTACAAATGTTAGAAATATATCAACAGACAATAAGTGAACCAATAAATTTTTCTGGTAAAGGTTTACACACTGGCAAAATTGCTAATGTTAAAATTTGTCCAGGCGAAGAAAATCAAGGCATAATATTTAAAAGAGTTGATTTAAAAAATAATAACCTGATTAAAGCTAACTTTAATAATGTTTCCTCTGCTAGACTTTGTACAACTTTGGAAAATAAGGCTGGCGTACAAGTTTCGACAGTTGAGCATTTATTAGCATCTCTTTACATCATGGGAATAGATAATGCCCTTATTGAAATTGATAATGTTGAAGTTCCAATAATGGATGGCTCAGCTAAAGAATTTTTAAAAATTATTAAGAGAAAAGAAATTAAAAAGTTGAACGCAAAGAGAAAATATTTAAAAATTTTAGAAAAGGTTAAATTGGTAGATGGAAAAAGAACGATTTCTATAGAGCCAAATGAAACTGCTTTTGAAGTTGATTTTCAATTAAACTATAAAAACAGAATTATCGGAACTCAAAAAAATTGCGTAAATTTTCAATATGATAATTTAACAGAGATTTCTGAATCAAGAACATTCTGCCTATTCGAGGATATTGAAAAAATAAAAAAATTAGGATTAGCACGAGGAGGATCATTACAAAATGCTATCGTTGTTAATGATAATAAAGTTTTAAATGATGGCGGATTAAGAAATAAAAAAGAATTTGTAAATCATAAAATTTTAGATTTAGCTGGAGATTTTTCATTATCTGGATATAGAGTTTTAGGTAAAGTTAATTGCTTTCAAGGTGGTCACGAATTATCGAACAATTTTTTAAAAAAACTTTTTAAGGAAAAAAAATCATATAAGATATTCCAATATAAGAATATTATTATTTCAAAAAAAGTTAGCTTAGACCAATCAACAAAAATAGCTGTCAACGCATAAATATCAATAAACTCATACAATTTTGGTTTTATGTGATATTACTTATTCGATGATCAGAATTTTATTGATAAGTTTAATAACTTTAACAATTTTTTCTTGTAATAAAAAAGAGGTCGTTTACGAACCTTCAGCAAGGGTCGATCCTTTTAAAATCTATAAAGAAGGTATCACAGCTTTTACTAATAATGATTATTTTCTTGCTAGCAAAAAATTTTCAGAAGCTGAGCTAAATTTTATTAACCCTGAGCTTGCCTCAAAATCTTCTCTCATGGCTAGCTATTCTCTTTATGGAATTAATTTTTATGATGAAGCCATTGAAAATTTAAATAGATTTCTTAAAACTTATCCCGCTGATAAAAATATAATTTATGCACATTATTTGACAGCAATAATTTATTACGAACAAATTAACGATGAAAAAAAAGATCTATTGCCATTGATTAAAGCAGAGGAAAAAATTGATTTTTTTTTAAAAAAATATCCTGACTCAGAATATGCTATTGATCTTAAATTTAAAAAAGATCTTACTCAAAACCAATTAGCTGCAAAAGAATTATATGTAGCAAAATATTATATAAGCGTTCAAAAGTGGATACCTGCACTAAATAGATTAAAAAATATAACAGAAAATTTTGATAAAACTATTTTTGTGGAAGAGGCTTTACATAGACTAGTAGAAATAAATTATTTTTTAGGTTTAGAAGAAGAAGCAAAAAAATATGCAACTATCTTAGGATATAATTACAACTCTAGTGAATGGTTTAGTCAGTCTTATAAAATATTTAATAAAAACTACAAACTTCCAAAGACTAAGAAGACTAAAATAAAAAAAGACAGTGTTCTTAAAAAGGTTTTAAACAAAATAAAATTAAATTAGTTTATGAGTAAAAATAAATTGGATACAATTAAACTTTTTAAAGACAAAATCCAGCTTTTAAAAAAACATAATAAACTTTATTTTATAAATGATAATCCTAAAATTTCTGATAGAGAATATGATGATTTAAAAAAAGAGTTAGTTGAGTTAGAGAGTCAAAATGATTTTTTAAAGGATCTGAACTTGTTAGAAAAAATTGTTGGCTCACCACCTACAAATAAATTTTCAAAAATCAAGCATTTAAGTCCAATGTTATCTCTTGCGAATGCATTTGATAAAAATGATATGAAAGATTTTTTAAAAAAAATCGATAACTTTCTTAATATTAAAAATATAACAATTGAATTATTTTCTGAACCAAAAATTGATGGAATTTCAGCAACTTTAATTTATGAAAAAGGCATTCTCATAAAAGGGCTTTCAAGAGGTGATGGTGTGACCGGTGAAGATATATTGAATAATCTAAAAACTATTAAATCAATTCCACAGAAAATTGAAGGACAAGGTATTCCAAAAATTTTAGAGGTAAGGTGTGAAATATACATAAGTAAAAAAGATTTTGTTAGTTTAAAAAGTAATTTCGCTAATCCTAGAAACGCTGCGGGAGGATCATTGAGGCAAAAAAATTCCAAGGAAACCGCAAAAATTCCTTTAAGGTATTTTGCTTATGGGTTAGGAGAGATAAATTTAAATTTTTTTTCAAGCCAATCTGAATTTCTTAAAAAAATTAAACAATGGGGATTTTTAGTAAATCCATTATCCAAGACTGTTAAAGGAATTAATGAAATTGAAAAACATCACGAAAATTTAGATAATCTAAGATCATCTCTAGATTACGATATTGATGGATTAGTTTATAAGGTAAATGATTTTAATTTGCAAAAAAGACTTGGCAATACAGCAAATTCCCCTAGATGGGCAATTGCATATAAATTTTCAGCTGAAAAAGCAATTACAAAGATTAAGGACATCGTTATTCAGGTTGGAAGGACTGGCGCTATTACCCCTGTAGCTAAAGTTGAGCCTGTAACGGTAGGAGGAGTGGTTGTCTCTAACGCCACTTTGCACAATGAAGAAGAAATTCAAAGAAAAGATATTAGAGTAGGGGATACAATACAAATACAAAGAGCTGGGGATGTAATACCTCAAGTAGTGTCAGTTAATATTGAAAAAAGAAATAATAAAAGTAGAAAATTTATCTTCCCGAATAAATGTCTTTGCGGAGCTTTAACAAAAAAAGAAGTTAGCAAAAGTACCAAAAGAGAAGATGCAGTTAGAAGATGTTTGCGAGGCTACGACTGTAGTTACATTGCGAGGGAAAAATTAAAACATCTCGTTTCTAAAGAAGCTTTAAATATTGAAGGTCTAGGCAAAAAAGTTATCGATCAATTTTGGGATTTGAGTATTATTCAAGAACCTTCAAATATTTTTAATTTAGATTTTGAGAAAATTGAGAGACTTGAAGGTTGGGGAGCTTTATCTATTACCAACCTAAAAAAATCAATAAATAAATCCAGAAAAATTAATTTATCAAAATTTATTTACTCCGTGGGCATAAGACACATCGGTCAAGAAAATGCAAAAATTTTAGCCAGTTTTTTTACAACCATTAAAGAATTTTCAAAATTATTTGAAAAAAAAAAGAGAGACAAAATATTAATAAGTCTAGCAGAGCTAGATGGAATTGGTTCTACTCAAATAAAGTCGGTAGATAATTTTTTTTCAAAGGAAAAAAACAAAACAATAACTATAAATTTAATAAATGAACTTCAAATTGATAATTATGAAATTGATAATAAAAATGGAAAATTTTCTAAAAAAAAGTTGATGTTTACAGGTGGATTTCAAAAAATGAGCAGGTCAGAAGCAAAAATAATTGCTGAAAACAATGGAGGCAAAGTATTAGGTTCAATATCAAAAAAATTAGATTTTTTAGTCGTGGGTGATACTAAGCCTACTAAAAAAAAAATTGATCAAGCAAAAAAACTTAATATAAAAATTTTAAGTGAAAAAGAGTGGAATGAAATTTTAAATAGCTGAACAAGCTTTTTCAAGCTCCGAAATTTCAATATTATTCATTTCACTTTTCAAGGTATCAAAAACTTTTTTATGATATTCGTTCAACCATTGTTTTTCCTGTTTATTGAGAATTGACTTATCGATTAAATCTTTATCTATTGGAGCTAAAGTCAAATTTTCAAAGTAGTTTTTATTTTTATCTTTTTTGACGTAAATAAGGTTTTCAATTCTAATACCAAAATTATTTTTTTCATAGTAGCCAGGTTCGTTTGAAATCACCATTCCTTCTTTAATCTTTATTTTATTTTTTTTGGATATTGCTTGAGGACCTTCATGCACATTGAGAAAATAACCAACTCCATGCCCTGTTCCATGAGAATAATCTAGACCGATCTCTCTAAGATATTTTCTTGCACTGTAATCAATTATAGAACCAGAGGTATTTGATTTAAGTTTAAAATTCGCAACAGCTATATGTCCCTTTAATACCCTAGTAAATATATTTCTAGTCCTCCTATTTTTATTATTTAGAGAAATAGTTCTAGTCACGTCTGTGGTTCCGAATTCATATTGCCCTCCTGAGTCAACTAAATAAATATCTCCAGATTTTAATATTCGATTAGTTTTTTTTGTCGGATTGTAATGAATTATAGCGCCATTAGGACCAGTGCCTGAAATTGTAGGAAAACTTGAAAATTTATACGTTTGGTTTTTTTTTCTAAATTTTAATAATTTTTCTGATGCGCTAATTTCTGAAATTTTTCTCTTATTAAAATTTTTTTTCAACCAAATTAGATATTTAGTCAATGCTACACCATCTAATATGTGAGCTTTTTTTATATTATTTATTTCTACTTTGTTTTTAACAGCTTTATATCCATATATTGGATCATCAAATTTCAATATTTTATTGTTTTCTAAAATAATTTTCTCAAGATAAATAGAACAAGTATTTTTATCAATTATAAATTTTTTCTTATTAATATCTTTTAAGATTTCACCAATTTTCCTGATATCTAAAAATTCTATTTTTTTATAGTATAGTTTAAATGATAATGGAATTTTCTTGATATCGCAAAAAAACTTAATTTTTTTTTTTCTATCGATTAAAACATAGCAAGACGGGATTGGTGAATACTCACTATCTCTTCCTCTTATATTAAATAACCAAGCATTATTTTCACTTGCAGTAATTAACTGAAAATCTGCTTTCTTTTTTTTCAAATTTTTTAAAACTCTATTCAACTTTTTTAGAAAATTTGCACCTACAAATTTATTAGATAATTTATAAAACTTTTTTTTATTTTTTTTTAATTTTCTTTTCCAAAATTTATCAATAAGATTAATGAATATTGGTTTGAATTTACAATTTACTCCTTTGAATAGATTCTTTAAAGTTTTACTTGTAAATAATTTTGGATCATATCCAATTATAAATTTTTTTTTTCCAAAAAAATTAAATGGCATTTTCATTGGAAGAGTAAAAATATCAAATAGATTCCCGCTTTGGTTGGATGCTTGTAAAGTATATCTTCCATCCACAAATAAATAATTTTTTTCTTTTGATATTAAAGACAGTCCATATGAACCTGAAAAATTAGTAATGTAATTTAACCTATCGTCATATTTGGGAACATATTCCCCAAAAAATTGATCATTTTTAGGAACCAAATAACCATCAATTTCTTTTTTTTTTAACTCTTTTTTGAGTTTATTTATTTTTTCCATCTTAACATTTTATTTTTTCTATATCTGTCCCAGCCAGGACTTCTATATTCCTCATCGAATTCAATTGAATTATCTTGATTGAATTCAAAGTCTGCAGTTTCAGAAAAATTAATTTCATTTTTTTCAACACTTTCGTCTGGTATTTCATTTATAAATCGTGATGGTAGAGTATCAACCCAATCTCCATGAAATGCTCTTTTCATTGCAAATGATAAAAAAGCCTCTTTCTTAGCTCTTGTGATGCCGACATAAGCCAATCTTCTTTCTTCCTCCAGAGCAAAATCTCCTTTTTCTTCTAGTGATTTTTGATGAGGGAATAGGCCTTCTTCCCATCCTGGTAAAAACACAACTTCAAATTCCAACCCTTTAGCAGCATGCATGGTCATCAAATTTATTTTAGCCCCTTCCCATTCTTGATCTATCGAGGTGGCTAAAGCAACGTGTTCTAAAAAATTTTGAAGGCTATCGTAATCTTGCATAGCTCTTATCAATTCTTTTAAATTTTCTAATCTATTTTCATTTTCCAAATCTTTTTTATTTTTAAGCATTGAGGAATATCCAGACTCATCAAGTACTAATTTTAACAAATCATAGTGCTTGATTTTTTGTGCATCCCCTCGCCATTTATTAATCATTTTAATTAATCGATTAAGCGAGGTTTTAATTTTTGGTTTAAGATCGTTATTCTCTGAAAGTTTTAAAATAGAATCTTCTAAACATAACTTATTTTTTTTTGCAAAAGTATAAATTTGATTAAGGGTACTCTCACCAACCCCTTTTTTTGGAGATCCAATTACTCTTTCAAGAGCTAAGTCGTCATATTTCTGATTAATGATCCTTAAATAAGATACAGCATCTTTAATTTCTGCTCTCTCGTAAAACTTTATTCCTCCAAGCACCCTATATCCAATCCCAACTTGCAAAAATCTTTCTTCAAATTCTCTAGTTTGATAAATCGCCCTTACTAAAATAGATACATCGTTTAACGAATATCTCTTTTTAATTTTTTTTTCTATAATATCACTTATTCCTTGCGCTTCTTCCTTGCCAGTCCTGTAACAGTTTAATTTTACTAGTTCACCTTTATTTGCTGATGACCAAAGTTTTTTACCAACTCTATTAGAATTATTTGAAATTAAATTAGACGCAGTTTCTAAAATATTTTTTGTAGACCTGTAATTTTGTTCTAACTTAAATACCTTACAATTTTTATAGATCTGATCAAAAGTAAGAAAATTTTTAATCTCTGCTCCTCTCCAACTATAAATAGATTGATCGTCGTCACCAACACAGCATATATTTTGATTACTATTAACTAATAAATTTAACCATTTATTTTGAATAAAGTTAGTGTCTTGAAACTCATCTACTAAAATATATTTAAAATTATTATGATAAACTTTTTTAATATCTTCATGATCCTCAAAAAGTTTTAC
>MDTD01070833.1_pt1 | contig 24824 bp, 16 predicted proteins | sample 811221 | NCBI WGS metagenome assembly MDTD01 (sample SAMN05326646, study PRJNA326480) | marine metagenome | isolation source: seawater | place: Pacific Ocean: South West | collected 2011 | reverse complement strand
GAAAGCGGATGTTCGAGCGTTCGCCACATCCGGTACGACCGCGGCTCAAGTGCCAGTGCCCGTAGAGGCTGCTGCTCCCGCTAGCGTTCAGCCAGCGGCACCCGCGGCCAAAACGGAACCTGTTCGTGCCCCGAAAGCTGCGGTGCCCCCCGCGGCCCGTCCGTCGAGACCTGCGTCGGGAGAGTCCGAAGAGCGCATTCGTGTCCGTGGCTTGCGGCGTGCGATTCACGACGCGATGGCTCGGTCAATATCAACGGCTGCTCACTTCACCTACGTTGAGGAAATCGATTGTACGCAGCTCGTTGAAGCTCGAAACCGTCTAAAGCCCGTCGCATCAGCTCAGGGCATTAAACTCAACTATCTACCCTTTATTGCGAAGGCCACGCTTCTTGCACTTCGGCATTTTCCCAAGATGAATGCCAGTATGGACGATGAGGCCGGAGAAATTGTTCTTAAGCGTTACTACCATCTCGGTATTGCTGCTGCGACCGACGCGGGACTAACCGTCCCTGTGTTGAGGGACGCGGACCAAACGACGTTACTTGAGTTAGCCGACGGCATATCCGAACTCGCTATCAAGGCTCGAGAGGGAAGGCTTTCCCCCACGGAAGCGAAGGGGTCGACCTTTACAATTACGAGTTTGGGTAAACTCGGCGGTGTCCTCGCTACCCCGATCATCAACCATCCTGAAGTTGCCATCATGGGAGTCCACAAAATGGAAGACCGTGCGGTTGTTAGGGACGGCCAAATTGTCATTCGACCCATGCTTAATTTGAGTCTTAGCTTTGACCACCGAGTCATCGATGGCCACGAGGGGGCTGAGTTCGCTCAAAAGGTTAAGTACTACCTCGAAGACCCACAACTGATGCTTCTGGAAATGATTTAATGGCGCGAACCTCCACATCGTCGGCTGCGCTTGGACTTCGGCAAATTATCAACGAGGATGGTGAGCTGAAGGAGAATGCCGCCGTGCCCACAGGGCTGGACGATGCGGCTCTGCGCGAGTTGTTTCGACTGATGCTTAGACAGCGTCTTCTCGACGATCTGATGTTGAAGCTCCAACGCCAGGGCCGGATCGGTTTTTACGGCCCGGCGACCGGGCAAGAAGCGGCGGTTTTTGGCTCAGGCTTTGCACTTGCGAAGAGAGACTGGATCTTGCCGGCATTGCGAGAGGGTGGCGTCGCACTGCTGCGTGGGTACCCACTGGAAGACTATATCGCACAGTGCTTTGGCAATTCGTTGGACAAGGGCAAAGGGCGTCAGATGCCCTGCCATTACGGAGCAGCTGAGCAGAACTATGTGACGCTTAGCTCACCCATTGCAACGCAACTACCTCATGCGGTTGGCGTAGGACTTGCCATGAAGTCTCGTGGTACAGACGCTGTTTGCATCGGTTATATGGGAGACGGTGCGACGAGTGAAAATGACTTCCACACGTCGCTCGATATGGCGGGGCGAATGAAGCTTCCCGTCGTCTTTTTCTGCCAAAACAATCAATGGGCAATCAGCGTTCCTGTATCGGGTCAGACGGTCTCCGAGACTATCGCCATCAAAGCAGATGCTTATCGGATGCCTGGCGTGCGTGTGGATGGTAATGATGTGCTGGCGTGCTACGAGGCGACAGCCGAGGCCGTGGCGCGTGCGCGACGGGGAGAGGGCCCGACACTTGTCGAGGCGCTCACGTACCGAATGGGCGCGCACTCCACGAGCGATGATCCAAGCAGATATCGGGACGAGAGCATTACAGAGGCGTGGAAAGATAAAGACCCGATCGACCGATTTAGAACATTTCTCATCAACCGCGGCGTCATTACTGATGATGAGGCGACGTCACTCGGTGAGACACTCTTCACAGACATACGCGAGACACTCGCAAAGGTGGAGGCGGCGCCAGGAGATGTTCCACTCGACTGGCTTTTTGATGACGTCTTCGAGCAGCGCCCAGTCTTCTTGGACGAGCAGGCCGCTGATGCCGCACGTTTCAACCACAAACCAGGACATGGTTAGACTATGAGCAGGTCCGTACAAGCAAAAGCGGTAGTGATAGGTTCTGGCCCCGGTGGCTACGTTTGCGCTATTCGTTTAGCGCAACTCGGGGTGTCGACGATTCTCGTAGAGAAAAAGGACCTGGGAGGCGTATGTCTCAATGTCGGATGCATTCCTTCCAAAGCGTTGATTAGTGCATCGAAACTCGTTTCTCAGATACGCGAAGCCGGTGAGATGGGAATTCATGTCAGCGGCCTTGAGATCAATCTCAAGGAGATGATCGAGTGGAAGGGCGGCATTGTGAACAAACTCACGGGAGGCGTAGAGCAACTCGTGACCCGAAATGGCGGTTCCATTGTACGGGGAATGGCGACCTTTACAGGGCCAAACAGCCTAGACGTTAGAGCGGACGACGGATCTGTGACGAAGGTCGGTTTCGAGTACGCAGTCATAGCAACAGGTTCTACGCCAGCTGAAATTCCAGGGTTCTCCTTTGATGGCGAGAATGTTCTTAGCTCGAGCCATGTGATGGAGTTCAGCGAGCCGCCTAAAAAATTGGCAGTCGTAGGTGGTGGCTACATCGGGATGGAGCTTGGAAGTGTTTTTCAGCGGCTTGGTACACATGTCACCGTCATCGAATACGCAGACCGAATCCTTCCTGGTTTCGAACGAGATCTTGTCCGACCTGTTGAAAAGCGCTTTACGGGCGCTGGCGGTACGGTTCTCACGGGGACGATGGCCAAGGGATGGAAAAAATCCGGCGACGGCGTGAAAATTCAACTCAAGAAGCTATCTGGCGGCGATATCCCAGATCTTGAGGCGGACGCTATTCTTCTGACGGTTGGTCGCCGTCCGACGAGCGGCAACCTTGGGTTGGAGACGATTGGGGTCAAGGTCGATAACAAGGGCTTCATCGAGGTCGATGGTGCTCAGCGAACCAACCTCGACAATATCTTCGCCATCGGAGATGTGGCGGGCGAACCGATGCTAGCGCATAAGGCCTCGAAAGAGGGTGAAGTCGCAGCGGAGGTCATCGCAGGTCATCCAGCGCAGTTTGACCTCAAAGCGATTCCTGCAGTGGTGTTTACGGATCCGGAAATTGCGTCGGTCGGAATGACCCGCAAAGAAGCCCAGGAAGCGGGGCATAAGGTCGCGACTGGGAAGTTCTCGTTTGGTGCCAATGGGCGCGCGATGAGTTTGGGTGAAACCGAAGGATTTGTCCGCGTGGTCATTGATAAGGACAGCGAAGTCATCCTCGGATTTGAGGCCGTCGGACCCGAAGTGAGTAATCTCATCGCCGAAGGCGGACTCGCTCTGGAAATGGGGGCCCTGGCTACAGACGTAGGCTGGACCATCCATGCGCACCCCACACTGAGCGAAGTGCTCATGGAGGCAGCAAACGCTGCGCTTGGGCAAGCAGTTCATGCGGTGAATCGTAAATGAATCACCCCTTGGATGTCCGGGACCTTGGCCGAATGTCCTACGAGGCATGTCTCGACCTTCAGCGTGAACTCGTGGAAGAGCGCAAGGCGGGCACGATTCGAGATACGTTGCTTCTGGTCGAACACGATTCAGTCTTCACCCTTGGCAGGAGAAAAACGTCGCCTGCGAACGTTGTTAATCCCGGTGATATTCCTGTAGTCGAAGTCGAGCGGGGAGGGGACGTGACCTGGCACGGCCCCGGGCAGATTGTGGCCTACCCGATCTTTAAGCTTCGGGACGAGGAACGCGATCTTCACCAAGTATTGCGTAAGCTAGAGGATGCTCTCATTCGCGTGCTCAACGTCGTCGGCCTTCAGGGTGGTCGTAAGGAAAACCACACTGGTGTTTGGTGTCAGGGCAAGAAGCTCGTATCAGTCGGTGTTGCTGTGACAGGGTGGGTGACCTACCACGGTATCGCATTGAATGTAGCGTGTGACCTATCAGCGTTCGCCCGTATTAACCCCTGCGGACTCGATGCTCAGGTAATGTCATCGTTAGAAGCATTGGGTGCTACGAGCCTTCCCATAGATCAGCTTCGGGCACTTGTCGCGATGGAAATCGCGCGGTCCTTTGGTAGACGCTTTCCACGCGGAATTTAAGCCCCGTCAAGCGGCGGTAGGCTTGACGTCATGGCGGTGCTTCCCTATTCATGGAGACATTCCGTCGGTCGAATTCGTCCCTCACCCCGTGGAGACTGTGTCATGTTTTCAAGACTCGTCATTATTTCTTTCTTCTGTTTCGCTATAGCGGCCGGATGTGCTGATAGCGAGCCAAGGGTGTGTGACCCCGGTAAGACTGATGTGTGCCTCTGTGTCGGCGGTGGACAGGGCGTTCAAAGCTGTTCTGACGATGGTACAGGTTGGGGGAAGTGTGAGTGCGGTGTCGCTCCACAGTTGGATGCCGGTGGCCAAGCCGATGTAGTAAGTGGTGATACGGAAGAATGTGTTCCCGCTGATCCCTACGTGTCGAAAGGTTGTTACGAGAACTCTGTGTTCTGGTTTGATAGTTGCGACGAAAAAGGGGAGCTGATTGAAACGTGTCAGGTCCCCGAAGAAACGTGCACTGACGGAAAGTGCGTAGTCGGATGCTCTCCACAGCATAAGAAAGGATGCGAAGGCAATTCCGTCTGGTGGTTCGACTCGTGTAACAACAAGGGCGAACTTATTGAGACCTGCCCAGACAATACGACCTGTGGCAACGGCGAGTGTCAGGATTCCTGCACGCCCAAGGCCACCAAAGCCTGCAAGGGTAATGACGTTTACTGGTACGATTCATGCGGCGTAGAGGAAACGCTTGCTGAACTCTGTGACACGGACGATTTCTGTGTTGAAGATAAGTGCTTCAAGCCTTCCTATTCGGGAACCTACAAAGTTACAGCGAATCCACCATTCCAAGGTTCTCCTCTGTGGGAACTTACCTACAAGGATGGCGTCGCAACCCTCACTGAGCCTGGTTTCGCGGACCCCATCGATTATGTGGGAACCATAGAAGGGAAGGTTCTTAAAGTGAGTGGAAGCTATGAGTTCGGTGGCAGCTACGACATCACAATTACTGCCACCTTCGAAGTGTCTAACGATATTGGCGCAAAGGTTCCACCCGACGTGTTTAAAGGCGAATACATCACCTCGGTCGAGGGACTAGGTCCCGTACAGGTGAACCAGATCACGGGCGTTAAGCAGTAACGACCCTCGCAGCCGTTAATCCGAGAATGGATCCGGCAAGGGGTCGGAGAAGTCCATATCCACGAGCTCATCTTCGTGGTTTCTGGGACGTTGTCCTCCGAATTTCGTTCGTTTTGAGGCGTGGTAGGCCTGTGCTGCTTCGCGAATACGATCCAAAACAACCGGGATATGGTGTAGGTCCTCGCCCTTGTTCAGGTACTCGATGGCGCCCTGGCGGAGGGCTTCCTCTCGGATCTCAGGGGTACTGAGACCAGAGCAGATAATGATCGGCCCTGTGTAGCCCTGAGCACGAGCCATCTTCATCACGGTAAAGCCATCTAATCCAGGCATAATCAGGTCCAAAAGAATGGCGTCCACATCCAGATTCTTTCTGAGCCAGCGAAGTGCCTTCTCTCCACTTTCCATGAGGACAGGGTCATACCCCTTCTTTTCAAGCATACGTCGGACCAACGAACGTATGAGACGCTCGTCGTCGACCAAGAGGATACGCGGCGTACGATCCTTCACAAATGTTGCGATGGGCATCTCGTTGAGCCGGCTTGGTAGAGTGTCGGCATCGATGATGGTGTCACCAAATAAGCGCCGCGTTTTCGAGAGGGCCTTGCGCTCCTTTGCGAAGGCCCGCGTCAAGGCGCCATGACGGCCATCCGGGCGCGGTATTAGATGGTGCAGTGCCCATGCTTCCTCCACTCGCGGGCGAATGTATTCAAGCGCATCGAGGATTTCCTCGACTAAAGGCGGTCGATCACCTGGGTCCTTTGCAAGCATCCACAGAACGATCTCATCGAGGTCGGGCATAATCCACGAGGAACCTTCGACGCGTGATGGAGGCGCAGCATCCTCGTTGGTATGCTTATCCCAGAGTTCTTGAGCGCTCTCACCATAGAAAGGAACATTGCCGGTGAGAAGCTCGTATAAAACGCATCCTAAGCTGTAGATGTCCGAGCGCGAATCCACGGGTTCGCAGCGAACCTGCTCGGGACTCATGGTGTAGGGGCTACCTGCGATATATGCAGAGCCTATCCCCGTTATCTCCCCTAGGTCGGGTAAGTCTGCTGTTGGTCGGACAACCTTGGCAATGCCGAAATCAAGCAGCCGGACCGAGTAGCCGCCCTCGTCTGAATCGCGCTCCGCTAGGAAGACGTTCTCTGGCTTCACATCACGGTGAACGATGTCTGCCGCATGGGCTGCCGCCAATGCACTTCCTGCCTCAAAAATGATCTTATACACCTCGACAATTGGCAGTGAACGCTCTCGTTCCAAGCGACTCGCCAAGTCTTCTCCACGCAAAAACTCCATGGCGATGTAGTAGCCAATACCCTCGGCCATACCGTAATCGTACACTTCGATAATATTGGGATGCTCAAGAAGGGCCTGCGCACGAACCTCCCGCTCGAAACGAGCAACCCACTGCGGATCCTCGCTCATCTCCTCGGAAAGAATCTTTACGGCAAGCTGTCGCGGCATGCGTTGATGCGACGCTCGATAAACGAGCCCGAAGGATCCTGAGCCGATGAGTGACTCGAGTCGATATCTATCGTCGATCACTTTACCGACGAGTGGGTCTTTTTTTTCAACTTCCAAAAGGGCCGTCCCGTCCGTATTTCAAAAGCGCATCTCGCCCGCATAGGTAGTTCCATATGTCGGGTAGACGTTTAGAGTCTCGCGCTCAAAACCGTACCGTCTTTGTCTCCAAAGTACACGTTGAGAGAATGCTTTCAAAGTTCACCTTAGAGTCTCGAAGCTCGTTGTTGCAGTCCCGCTTCGTCAAGCGCACTGGTCACGGGAGGTTTAACGTTCGCAAGGTGATCAGGCCCCGACAACCTTTTGGCTTGTGGGGAACGGGCATGGCAACCAAACGTTACTTTTGGGACGAACCGGTTAAAGCGTGAAGAGCCAGTTGAATTTGAGGAATGCTTGGCGATCTTCCATTGCGAGTGTTGGCTCAAGATCCGTTGTTTCTGTGTATCCGATGAAGAGGATTTTACCAGGTTCCGGTTCCCAACTGAGAAAGACCTCGTTTCTCATGCGGTCCGTCGAGTCACCATCTACGTAGTTTCGCACTCTCTGCCACTCAAAGACGTACAGAAGGTCAAGGTCTGCTCGGAGGAAGTAGCGAGTGGATAGACGGAAGATGTTTTGGTCAGAAAGGTCTGATTCGGTATTCCAGACCATCCGTTGTGTGTAACGAGCGCTCAGTGTCCATTGTGGCAGGGGGCGTAGGGAAAACTCGACCGACGGCGCGAGTGTCGATCCGATGTACGCCTCTTCGTTTGCTTCTAACAGGTCCTCTCGTACGATGGTGTCCCCCAAGCCGAGTCCGAACTTGAAGTAGACGAGCTTCAGAGGGCCAATACCGCCTGAGATATAGTAGCGATTGCCATCTAGCCAAGCGCCATCCACACGCTCTGCGGCTCGGTCATAGCGACCGAATAGCCACATGCGCTCGCCGAGTTCCCAGTAGGTATTCGCACCGAGCTTTCTTTCCTCAACGATACCTTTGTCATCTAAGAAGCCTTGAATCCAGATGCCTGGACTGATTTTCCGGGCCCAGAAGTCTTCGCTTCGATGGTACCAATCGTACTTGAGAAAGAGTTCGTGCACGTTCACTCGTGGCACGTAACCCGCCTCGCTTCTGAAGTCGTCGCTGATGTGGCGGTAATGCCCCTGAATCCGAAAGTCGTCCTCCTTGTAGACGCCTCGACTATGAACGGCATATCCGTTCAATTCTGTGTCCAAGAGGGAGTTGGCATGGGAGTAATAAGCGGCTGTTTCAAGTCTGAGTTGTTCGGTCAAAAAGAGGGTCGAGTCCAAACCAACGACTTGGTTATACGCTCGCCGTTCGTTATCAACGAAGACCTCCTTGTCGAGAATCATTACACCGACATTTCCGTCGGACCCAAACAGCTGCTGACCTCGAACCATGTTGACGAGAGATTGAACCTTACCCTTCTCTTCGTCGGCCAGGCTCTCCTCTGAAAATTCGTCATCCAGAATACTGTCGGCTGGGGCACTGTCCCATGCCACCAACGCACCCACACGGGTGCTACCCACCGTTCCAGAGAGCTTGATTGCCGCTTCTGGACGACCAATGGAACGGCTGTAGAAGAGGGCAAAGTCGTCGTCGAACCCTTCGATGCTGATATCGAAAATCTCCTTACCTTCGACGAAGAATGGTCGTCTCTCGGGAAGGTACAGGGCGTATCGGTTATTTACCGTGAGTTGTGCAGCATCTGCTCCGAGCTGGGAGAAATCCGGGAACATCGACACGTCCATCGTCAAGGACGGCGTGATAGCCCACTTTCCACTGAGAGATGTTGCGATATTTGCCCCGCAAACTTCGAATTGGCCAAATCCTGCTCCGAAGGAACAACTGGGTTTTGGCCCGTCTGCCTCTTGCGCCCAGCCGACGGTCAGGGCGGGAAGTAGCTCAAAGGCTCGGCCTGGAATGGCACCCTCGATACCCTGCAAGGGCGCGGCTTGACCCACAAAATTCGTCTTATCGCGATCAATGGGCACCCAGGATAGTGTCTGCTGGTGTTTCCATCCCTCCACGAGGATGTGGAGGCCCCAGGTATCCGTGGCATCGGTAAACCTAAGACTTTGGAAGGGGATACGTATCTCAGCTGTCCACCCTTCGTCGTCTTGCTGTGTTTTCGCGTCAAAGAGGGAATCCCATGCCACATCAACGTTTCCGGTTTGGACGGTCATCAATCCGTCCGAGAGGTATCCGCCTGCCCCCGTTATGAAGAGGTAGCCTTGCTGACCTGTCGCCAGTGAGTCGATGATAATTGAGACACGGTCTCCGTCCGGTGAGCCATCTCGCTTTATCAGCGGTGCAAAGACGTCCGCCTTTGGAATCCCAACTCGAACCAAGACGTAGAGCGCCTCTTTGTCTCGTAGCACTCGTGCATTGGCCTTGAAACGCGGTGGGATGCCAGCTCGCGGACGATACACAGAAAATCCGTTGAGCGCTGCGGCACTCTTCCACACCGCTTCGTTCGCGAATCCATCTAAGTTTATGGTCCTGTCGCCTATATGTGGCGCCGTTGCGACCAACGGTTTGGCATAAGCGCTCGATAGGCCGAGAAGGATGAAGAGTCCGAGTGTAAAGAGGGTCCTAAACATGGGCACCGTCTCCGACGTTGCGTTGAAGCTTTTCCGCAGGCCACCGAACATGGGGATCATTGATATCCATGCATCGGAGTGCCTCAGCCAGCTTGAGTACATAGTCCCGGTTGCTGCCGCTTGGGCCATGGCAGGAGGCCACATAATCGGCGATATCTTGGTCGCTAGCGGGGCCGAGGAAATGAGGGTTGGTCTCGGAGGCTCGGTATGTGATGCCCTCCGTCCATGGTCGACCGTTTTCGTCGTAGAGACTGAGAGTAAGCCGCTCGTAGCCCGCCTGTTCACGAATATCGAGTTGCCTTAACGTCTCATCGACATCTTTGGATGGAATGCGTTGAGCGAGTCCCCAACAGCGTTCGCCCGGCGCGTGTACCAAAGTGGCGACCCGTCCAGGGCGATCGGGTGTTCCTCGATGGTCTGGTGAGCCTTGCCACAGGCGTCGCCCGTAGTCTTCGATGTAGCATGGCCGTATGTCTGCAGAGGGGTGGGAGCGCTTCCAAAGAAGGCTTCCGTATCCAAAGATCCAGAGGGCGAGAGGCATTCTAACTCCATCGAAAGAATCAAACTTGGCGGAGCCTAACCTGAAAGGTGATAACTGCGAAGTAGAGACAAAGAGCCGCCCCAGAAGTTTGTATCCACGCCTTGAGCGCGGCTCGGAAAAAAGGAGCCTTTTATGTCGCTTCTCTCGATTTAACCTTTTCAAGCTCTGTGGCATCATCATGGATGGTGAACACACCAGTCGCAGAACTGAAGCAGGGAGGAACGAATGCGGAAGATTCCGAGCGGGTTGGGGATGCTTATAACAGCGGGGGTCACGCTGTTTTGGCTCATTTCCGGGTGTGCAACGGAGGCAGGTGATGGCGGTCTCGTTGCGGATGCGGCGCCTGATACCGGGGTTTCAGATGCGACGAACAGCGGGCTCTTGGTGCCGCCCTCTACCTGTGTGCAGGAAGCTCTTCTTCCCGCGGATCCTTTATATGCCATCGGCAGTACGCCTCCCACGACGACGAAGCAAAAGCATCTTACAGATATAGATTTCGACCCCCAAACGGGCTTAATCGTTGCCTCCGGAATGCCCGGGTTGTCGGTCATGCGTGCAACTGATGGAGCACCGGAAGATTTGGGAAGCTTCGAAAAGACGAAGGACCATATCGAGATACTGAACCCGGGCCTCGTGGCGATCTCCAGCCGAGGTAAGAGCGGAAAGAAGAATAACACTTTGAAAGGAGCAGGAGTCGGCTTCATAGATATCAGTAACCCTGCCGTTCCGCAGGTCGTTTCGATTGCGGGTGAGGGGGCTTATCTTGAGCTTACGGGTGCCAGTGGTATGGCATTCCGTGAACCCTTTCTATATGTCACCACGCACGAAGGCCGCTTGGTCACCATCGATGCGTCAAGCCCAAGTGAGGCTTCGATCGTTGGGAGTGTCGAGGGCTTAGGGAGCCCCTGGCAGATTGTGATTCACGGTGATTGGGCCTACGTCGCTGATAATTCAAAAGGGGTCGTGCCTGTGGATCTCAGCGATCCCAAGAACCCTCTTTTGGGAGCGCCAATTCAACTTGGGGGAGGTGTCCAAGACGTCGATGTTTCCGATGGAGACCTTTACGCAGCCGCGGGATCTGCCGGCCTTTTTGCGCTTTCACTGGATACCCCGTCAAAACCCAAGATTGTCGCTCATACCTCAACGGGAGGGGCGGCGATTTCCGTCTCCGCATCCGAGGGATATGTCTGGGTCACGAACCAGGAGAGTGTGCTTGTGTTCGATTCGTCCGAAGGAAAACTCACGCCCTTGGGAGTTCAGGACACCCCATCCTGGGCCATGCATGTAGTGGCCGATGGGAATCGGGCCTTTGTTGCAGACTGGAAAGAGGTCACAGCCTTTGAGTACTCGGAGGGAGAGAAGGCGCCGGATGCCGATGTGGAAGTTTCGAGCATCTATTTTACCGCCGGAGATGAAACACGTGTGTTTGAGGTAACAAACCGAGGAGGGAGTGACCTCATTATCCACGGACTGGGGACAGATGATCCACGCTTCCAAGTCGAGGTTGAAACGCTCAACATCGCACCGGGCGAAGCAATGACCGTGACGCTGACCTATACGAGTGATGGTACCCCGGTTTCTACGACCCTGTGCCTCTCAACCAACGATCCTGATGAGCCTGTGCAGACGATTGAATTGGCATCAACTTCATCAGGCTCCAACGTCTTGATTGGTGAAGAAGCTCCAGACTTTATTCTTCCTGGCCTAGACGGCAACAACTACACGTTATCCGCCATGTTAGGCCGACCCGTTGTTCTCTGTTTCTTCGCGACCTGGTGACCGGTATGTCCGTCCGAGGTCTCGGATATTGAGCAAGCGATGTGGCAGGTTTACAAAGAGGCGGGGTTGGTCGTCTGGGGGATTGGGTCTGAAGACGGTTATGACGCGCTCAAGGCATTCACCGAACTCATGGGTTTGACCTATCCAATTCTCTTTGATGAAGCTGCGGAACTTTTAGCCATCTATGATCCAGGTAAGCCGCCCACAAACAGCGTTTACCCTCAGGATTACATTATCGGAGTCGACGGCACCGTGGTCTACGTGAATACGAAATACGAGCCCGATGAAATGATTGCTGTGATCGAGGAGGAATTAGCCAAGATGTGATGCCTTTGCTGCGACCTAGAAGCGAGGCGTTTTTTTCGACGGTAAGATCGGCCGATGCTAGCGTATTTCTGACGAGTTTTTGCGCAAGGATCGCCCATGGTTTCGCTTCAAATTCCTGGTATTGTTCTCGACGACGAAATCTACCATCTGGAATCGAAAAAAATATATGCCGCCCGTTCAGGGGCACATCGGCTCGCCGTTAACGTCTGGTACGGAGCGAAGGCTGACTTTGATTCGGTTATTGCATCGGTAGCCAAAGCCGCGACGATACGGATTGATGGTCTCGGACGGATTCTGTCGATTGGGACCACCGAGGAAGCGGTTTACTGGATCCGCGAATATATCGATGGAGAGGCTCTCAGCCTGTCGGTGCAACGTGGAGCCTTAAACGAGTCAGAACTCCTACAACTCGGTTTGCGCCTTGCTCGTGTGTTAGGGGCGATTCACCGTCGAGGTATCGTTCATCGCGGTCTGCAGGCTTCCAATGTGATCATGGATGGGGAAGGTCACGCCTGGCTGCTTGATCTGGACCTCTGCCCGCCAGGGTCAAGTGGGACTTCGGCTGAGAATCCGAAGTTCTTCCGTGACGCTGTCCGATATCAGGCCCCGGAGATGGCCGGTATGCTGCAATGTCCTGTGGATCATCGAGCCGATCTCTATTCGCTCGGTGTCGTACTGTACTACGCTGCAACAGGTCAGCACCCCTTCGAGGCGGAAGCTCTGTCGGACCTGGTTCGCTTACATGCATCGAGTTCACCGACATCCATTCGTTCAGCGCGCCCGGATATCAGTCCTGGATTCGCGCAAATTGTCATGGCGCTGCTTAGTAAGGACCCTGAGGACCGATACCAGTCAGGTGATGCGCTTGCTGCTGACCTCCTTCGCTTGGAGGAAATTAACAGCGTGCTAGCAGATGTGGGGGAGGTACATGGATCCGATCAATCGGCGGGCGTCTTGCATCGGCAAGGCCCGGTGTGGGAGCAGGGCGATGAGTACCTATTTGTTGGACGAGATCTAGAGCTAACACGCCTCGCCTGTGCGTGGCAGAACGCCACCGAAGGAAAGGGCGGGGTGGTTGCAATCGAAGGTGAGGAGGGAGCAGGGAAAACGCGTATTCTCGACGAGTTCCTCGCGCGTGAAGTCGATAGCCAAGCTGCTCTGGTGCTACAAGGGCGCGCGGGAGTCGGCGATTATATTCCGTACGGCACTCTTTCCAGAGCGTTAAGGCGTTTTGTGGATGATTTGCGTTTACGCCCTGCAGCGCTCCAGCCACGTCTTAGATTTCGCATCAAGAAAGCCCTGGGCGAGACAATGGACATCCTTGCCGAGCTTGCTCCCAACAGTGAAGTGTTCTTCGGTCTGAGTGGCGCTGATAGAACGGCGAGGGGGAAAACGTCGGTAGGAGATTCTGCTTATGCCGAACGTGTGGCCGACTGCTTGATGCGTTTAGCCTCCGCGTTCCCTTCAACCGTGCTTCTTCTGGATGATGCCCACCGCCTGGAGGAGAGCACGCAGCGCGTTGTGGCGTCGTTAGCCTCCCGTATAGCAACGAGTAAAATGCTCCTGGTGCTGACGCGCGTTCCCGATGCAGCGACGCCGGGGCAAGCACTCTTTGAGGGGGCCTTGGCCGGACGCCTTGATCGAGTTCTTCTCGCTCCTTTGGAGCTTGCTGCAGCCGAGGAGGTGATGAGTCATGAGTTGGGTGGAGAGACCATCGATCCTCGCTTCATTGCTCACCTTCAACGGACCACGCGTGGAAACGCCTATGCTCTTAGTCGCTATGTCAGAATGGCGCTGGAGCGGGGGGCCTTATGGCCGGAAGGTGGTGTTTGGTATCCACGTAAACATGCCGTTCGTCGCTTATCCGATCCCAACGATTTGCAGGGCCTTATCGATTGGGAGCTTAATCAATTGGAGCCAAGTATCCTGCTTACGTTAGGCGCGGCCACTCTGCTCGCACGCCCTTTCGGTGCCGAGGAGGTCCTGGCGATGACCGATGGTACTGTTGCTTCTTTTGCAGAGGCCGTTCAGGTCGGTCGCTCGCGAGAACTCGTGAATCAAATTGCAGTTGATAGGTGGCAACTCTCTCGGCCGAGGCTAATGAGCACGCTACGGACGCGTCTTGATGCCGCAACTCGAGCTGCGTTTCACGGCCGGGCAGCCCACTGGTTGGAAGGTATGCTTGGAAGTCGTTCCTTTGAGCGAGCACGACATATCGCATTGTCGGATTGGCCGCTCGATGACACTGGGCGCTATCGAGCCGTGAATGATGCTGGTCGTCTGGCGGTAGAGCAGGGCGATGACTCGGTTGCATTTCTTTATCTCGAAGAGGCCCGCCGAATTTCAGAAGCCCGAGGACTGCGCTTAACGAGCGATGTTCACAAGAGCCTCGCACAACTGAGTGAGCGAGCGGGACAGTTTGAAGCTGCAATCGAGCATTTAGTAAGTGCCGTCGACAATGCGGTAAATACGATTGAGCGCGCCAAGATATTTGGCCAAATCGCCACCAATGCTCTTCTCGGTCGTGGCGCTCCGACGATGGCCCTCGGGATGGCCGTACGTGCTCTCCAACTTTGTGGGTTTTCGAATTTACGAGGGTCTGAGTGTGATTGTACGGAAGAATTAACGATTCTAACTCAATTGTCTCGCCTCGAACCATGCGACCAAAAGGAAACCCTTGCCGACCCGAAAGGACGAGCCTTCGTGTTGGATGCTGTAGAAACACTCGTCGTGGCTGCATTCCTCAAGGGAGTGAGTCCTCGAGGATTTCAGCCAGCCAGTAAGATTCTTCGCGTCTTATCAAGTGTGGAAACCGGTGAACGTTTGGGGAAAGTGCATCTCCTACAGGCGTTTGCACATACGCTGCTCGAGAATCCGACACGCGTCGTGAAGGCCTTGAATATGGCTAAAGAAGTCGGGTTGGACGGTGGGCTGCTCGAACGCTATGAGGCGCTAAAGGTCTACGCGCGCTTCCGTTTCGATAACAATCTGGACATCGAGTCTGAACAGTTTGCCCAGCGCCCCAATAGCCCGCTCGGTCTTTTGCTCACTCTGGAGATGGCCCATGCCCTTTGGCTTCGTGGGCATACGGATTCTGCCCATTCTCTGCTGAATGTGGTCGAGCGGCTCCCAAGTGTTGCCGATGGAGATGTGGCTCGCCCAGCGCTTTGGAATGTCATTGAGCTCTTGCACGGTAGGAACGTAGTGACACCAGGCGCTTTTACGGAGGATGAGTTGCATGCGGTGAGTGCACCTCCGAGTGATTACTTGCGCGCGAGTTCTCGCAGCGCAGCGGTAATTATGGAATTGGAAAGGGGTGAGGCTGCGTCTCGCTTAGATCTGCTCTGTCATCAACGGGAAGCGATGGGTACGTCACTTGGAGCACAGTGCCTACAACTCGCGGATTACAGAGTATACGCTGGCTATGTACGTTTTGCGCAGGCGATGAGCCACGATGCGCGCGGACAGCGCGTCGACTTAGAGCCACTGCGTCAGGCTGTGAAGGGGTTGGCGAGTGCAAAGCCTCGAGCCCTGTTCTCCCCCCATGAAAAGGTGCTCGCCGCCGGCTTGGCACGATTAGAAGGGCGAGCGGATCGTGCTTACAAGCTACTTGAAGGGGCCGAGAAAGAGGCGAAAATGACGGATAACCGTTGGGCTCGCTTTGAGGTGGCACGGCTGAATGCATGTCTCTTGCTCGACGAGGGCAAGTCAAGTGCTGCTCAAACGGAGGCTTACTGGGCGTTCCAGTTGGCGGAACGTCACCAATGGAAGACCAGGTCAGAGAGAATTCGGCGCGAGTTTGAGTTAATCATTCAGAAGGACCGCCCACTTGGTGTGGCTCCGCTGGAACAAGAGTTGGCTGCGAGGTATCGACAGCATTTAGACGCACTCCTCGAGGTAGGACTGGCGTCATCGATGCTTCTCGAACCCATGGAGCAGGCGCGGGTGGCTCTCGACGAGATCATCAGGGTGTTCTCCGCCGAGAGAGCGTTTCTTTTTGTCTACGACGAAGAAGAAGGCGCATTGCGCGTCAATACCGGTCGCAACCGACGCGGTGAGAACGTGACACAAGTGGCTGGATACAAGGGGCGCGCCGTTCAGCAAGTTTGGAACAGCCTCGAACCTGTTGTCATTCGCGGGTGTGATAACGACGATGATGGGCTCGGCATTATGGCCGCTCCCTTGATTGCTCGGGACCGGTTGCTGGGCGTTGTTTACCTAGACGGTGGTCGCGCGCAGTCCAATCATCATGGCGAGGATGTCCAAGTGCTCTTAGCCATTGCAAATCACTTGGCTGTGACCCTTGAAACAAGTCGGGTGAATCAGCTGGAGGTAGAGTTCGCGTCGGAGCGACGAGAACGACGTCTGGCCGAAAATCTTAGAGCCGTTGCGACAGCATTGAGTACAACACTGGAATTATCGGAAGTTCTTGCACGCCTGCTCGAGTCACTGGGGCAATTGATTGAATATGACCGGGCCCTTGTCTTGATGCGCCGTGACGACGTGTTTGAGGTCGCCGCCGCTCGCAGCCGCGACGGTGATGTCAGGGTGAGCCAAAGCTACTCTACCGATGACTTTGCTGTGCTCGGTGACCTCCTTGAGGGTCGCCGCCCAATCAGTCTGGATGATCTTCCGCGTGATATGCGCTCGTCCTATCCTTTGGGGGAGGCGCCTGGCACCAGTTGGATGGGTGTGCCTCTCCTTCGTGGGATGGAGGTGACTGGCGTCCTTATTCTTGCGGACGATCGACGCGCAGCCTACACCGCCTACGATTCTGAAATTGCGTTTACGTTTGCCGGTCAGGCTGCAATTGCTCTCGAGAATGCTCGATTATTCGGTGAGGTCGAGAGGCTAGCGGTTATTGATGAACTCACGGGGGTCTACAATCGACGCGCCTTCTTTGACCTTTCTCAGCGCGAGTTTCAGCGTGCGTCTCGTTACCAAAATCCCTTGGCAGCGATCATGGTCGATATCGACAACTTCAAGGGCATCAACGACACGCTCGGGCATTCGGCCGGTGACGATGTTTTATCAACCGTTGCTTCTCGCCTTCAGAATGCTGTCAGGGAACTAGATGTGCTGGGACGCTATGGTGGAGAAGAATTTGTGATTCTTGCGCCCCAAACAGGCCTTGCTGAAGCGTGTACGGTGGCTGAGCGTCTCCGGCTCATGGTGAGTAAAGACCCTATAGTCGGTCCTTCGGGTGATATCGAAGTCACAGCGAGTTTCGGCGTGGCGGCAATGGAGGCCGGTGAGGTCGGGAATTTATCCTCGCTACTGGACCGAGCCGACAAGGCCCTTTATCGCGCGAAGTCAGAGGGTAAAAACTGCGTGCGCCGGGCGCATTAGACCAAGTGAGCTACGAGCGACTTTCCAACTCGATAAGTCCCAATGACGAGGCTCGTATGGCATCAAAGGGATGGAATTCTGCGCCGCCGTGTCGCTCTAAATAGGCTCGGGTGATTCCAGGGCAGCGATCCTTTAGGACACAGGTATCACAGGTCGTCGCAAAGTCGTTTGATACGGTATTCACGATTTGCTCCTCGCCCTCGGAGCGCTTTTGCCAATTGGCCTCGCGATGGCCCATCAAAAAGAGCGAGCCGAACTTACGAAGGACATCCTCCCCTAGTACGCAAGGAGGGACACAGCATGTCCCAGCAATGTCCATTGAGAGGCCGAGGCGTTCTGCTTCAAATAGTGCTTCTGCGATAGCCAAGGCGGCTTTTGCGCCCCGGATAAGGGTTCCTTCCCACGGACGATCGAGGCCTTGTTGCTCTCGCGCGACTGCGAGAACAACGCGCGCCTCTGGAGCGTTTTGATGAATATACTGAACTGTCTCCGGCATGGATTCGGCGTTAGCCTGGCATATGACCAAGGAAACACTGAGTTCAACCCCCAGTTCGGCAAGGTTTCGAAGTCCCTCCGCGGCCTGGGTCGGTGTGCCAAAGCCGGTGATCGCCAAATACTCTGCCGGGTCGACGGAGTGCAGACTGACGTGGGCATGATTCATGCCCGCCTGGACCAATCTTTCTGCCAGTTCCCGTTGTGCGAGTCTCAAGGCGTTGGTCTGAATGCCGCGACAAGGAATACCGCCACGTTTCGCCTGGTCGAGTAGAACACTCAGATGGCGCGAAAGGGTCGGTTCACCCCCTGTGAATACAACGGCTCCCACATCACGCTCTATGGCTAGATCTACAGCTTGTTCCAACTCCAGGAGAGATGCATTGGGAGCCTCTCGATTCACGAAGCAAAAGCCGCAGTCCTGGTTGCAGGGCATGACGACGCGGATTTCGGCCTTTTCACCCGGACCGAAACGGTAGGACGGCATGCCTTGCGAAAAGATAAGTACTGGTTCCGGGTTTTTGTTTCGCGTTAGGGCCGGAGGGATTCGATGGAAGGGGCGGGTTTCATAAGGACCATGCACCGATTCCGTGAGTGCGTTCATCCCGCTGCACCGCTCGAGCATGGCACAATCACCGCAGTTCGGACCGTATTTGTAATTCGTACGACGCTCGGTAACAGCAGAAAGAGCAGAGGGACTGCGACGGAGACTACATAACGGAAGCCCGCCCTGGAGGTCCAACTCCACCTTAATCCCAGTCTCTTCGCCGATTGCGACCCCCTGCATTAGCGCAGATGCCAGTAGCGGTATCGGTACGACATGCTTCTGTGCGAGCTCTAGCACCTCAGGTGAGACCTCTCTGCCAGACGGGGCAGGGCTGAAAAACACCGGCCTCAACTGAAGGCTGGTGATACCCGGTAAGTCGGCTGCAACTCTTCTAACAATGCTCTGAACCGTGTCGAGGTTGCCGGTAGAAACAGGGACAATCAGACTTACCTCGACGCCGGCGTCGAGAAGGTTGGCCGCTCCAGACCAAGCGAGTTCAAGTCTACCTTCTAACCGCGTTACCTTTGTCCACGTTTCTTCGTCCGAGGCTGGGATCATCACACGAGCGCGGGTAAGGCCCGACTCTGTGATTATCTTCACATAGTCCGAGTCCGCAAAGCGGAGTCCGTTGGTCTCGACCTGGGTGCGTTCAATTCCCTGGTTACGTGCTTGAAGTAGCAGGGCTGGAAGACGCGGGTCCAGTGTCGGTTCACCACCACCGAAGGTGACCTCATTCGAAAGGTTTCGGGCTCCGGCGATCGTCTCGGTAAGCGCCTTAGTTGCCGTGCTGCCCCGGCGATTAATCCCGCAGTAGGGGCATCCAGCATTACAGATGTCGTTGACTTGAATTAAGGTCATCGGCCGCCCGGTCAAGGGGTAGGGGCCTTATGGTACGCCTGGCTTGCGGCTGAAGTCCAGGTTCCCCCGACAACGGTTCCCGTAACTTGGATACCGGCCCAGCCTTGTGACTTGCTCATGGGGTCACCATCCAAGACCGTGAGGTCTAGCTGGAATCCCGGTTGCAAGCGGCCCAGTTCCTTTTCGCGCATGACCGCATAAGCCGCTCCAGAGGTGAAGGCATCGATGGCTTCAGGCGTCGTCAGTCGCTCGTGAGGATACCATCCTCCAGCAGGTAAACCGCTTCTATCCTGACGCGTAACAGCCGCCCACAAACCCCACAGAGGTGCATGGTCCTCGACCGGTGCATCTGAGCCAAAGGCTAGGCGCACACCTTCTCGCAGCATACGTTTCCATGCGTACGCTCCCAATATGCGTGTCGCTCCGACACGAGACTCTGCCCATGGCATGTCACTGGTGGCATGAGTTGGTTGCATGGATGCAATAACTCCGAGTTCTCGGAAACGCCTAAAATCCGCCTCATGGACGATTTGAGCATGTTCGATACGATGTCGACGTCCGAGGTTTCCCCCTTGTGCTCCCTCGATGGCATGTAGACTTGCTCTAACGCCACGGTCGCCGATGGCATGAACCGCTGTTTGGGCTCCGAGATCATGAGCCTGACTCACTCTTGCGCTCAACTCGGCTTCACTCATGATCAGCAGACCATGTTCCGCGGGACGATCGGTGTAGGGAGCAAGTAAGGCGGCACCGCGGCTTCCCAATGCTCCGTCCGAAAATAGTTTGACGCCCATGAGTGTCACGCGAGGGGCTATGCTTGCACGTGGACCTTCCTGCAGGAGTTCGGCATATGAACGCTCATCTGAACCGTTTAGGTAGACAAAGATGCGTAGGGGCGGAAGCTCACCCGCTGCAGCAATTCGGCTTAATAGACGTAGTTTCCTCAGGCTCATACCCATATCATGGACAGCCACCAACCCGGCGGACACACAGGCTTTCGCACCTTGTATGAGCCAGCGCGTGATATCCGCATCGGTTGGTTTTGGCAGTTTCCGTCGCACCAAGGACATCGCTCTGTCAATGAGGATTCCCTTGGGACTGCCAGTGTCGTTGCGGAGAATCTTACCTCCGGCCGGATCGTCTGTGGCTTCCGTGATCTCAGCGAGCCTAAGTGCCGGTCGATTAACCCACAATGCGTGGCCGTCGACCCTTGTTAGGACGATTGGTTTCCCTGATAAGCCATCCAGATCAGCCGCCTTTGGAAATGCCTTATCTTGGAACCGGTTTTGATCCCAGCCTCGACCCAGAATGGTGGAAACATCCGGATGTTGCGCGATGAATCGCTGCAGGCGCTTACGGATCTCCGCAATGCTTGATGCGCCACGTAGGTCTGCCCGTTCGGCTCGTTGGCCAATACCCGAAAGGTGGATGTGCGCGTCATGCAGGCCGCGTATCGCGAGCACTCCCGGAATCTGTTGGATGGGGCCGTTGTAATCCGTTGGTGCGTTCCGAAAGAGTCGCCTTATAACCCCGTCTGGTCCGACTTCAATGGCCGCATATGTGTCCTTCCCGTCCACAAACGTTGGACCTTTTAGAAGCCGAGGCCCGGGACTGGCACATGCCGTCGAGATCCAAGCGGCAAGCCAAAGAAGAACAAGAGCACGCAGGTAATGATCCAAAACCAGTTCCTTCGCAAAAAAGAAGGGGCTCCGTATTGGAGCCCCTCTGTTGGACGTTGAGTCTGTTGCGGTCCTACTTTTCTAAAGCCGCACAGGTCGTTTCAACCATCAAGCACGTGACTACGTAGGGGTCCATGTTCGCGTTGGGTCGACGATCTTCGAGGTAACCCTTTTGATCTTTCTCAACCTGCCATGGAATTCGCACCGAAGCACCGCGGTTCGATACACCGTATTTGAACTCGCGGTACGAGCACGTCTCGTGGAGGCCTGTGAGACGCTCATCGATATCTGCTCCGTAGTTCTTGATGTGTAGCTCATGCCGCTCACCTAAGGCCTCGATGGCCGTAATGATCGGAGCGTAGGACTCCCGCATTGCCTTTGTCGAGTAGTTCGTGTGAGCTCCGGCACCGTTCCAGTCGCCCTTAACAGGCTTTGGATCGAGCGTTGCGGTCACACCGAATTCTTCGGCAATCCGGTAGAGAAGCCATCGTGCGACCCAGAGTTGATCCGAGACCTCGAGTGGTCCAAGAGGTCCAACTTGGAACTCCCACTGACCTGGCATTACTTCAGCATTGATTCCGCTTACTTGAATACCCGCCAACAGACAGGCGTCCAGGTGCATCTCGACGATTTCTCGTCCAAACACTTCGTCGGCTCCGACGCCGCAGTAGTATCCGCCCTGTGGAGCAGGAAAGCCGTTGTCTGGCCATCCTAAAGGCTTGATACCGTCAAAGAATGTGTACTCCTGCTCGATACCGAACCATGCCTCATGAGAAGCATAGCGCTCAGCAACGGCAGCGCACTTAGCCCGTTCGTTCGTTGGGTGGGGCGTCATGTCGGTTAAGAGGACCTCGCACATTACTAACACATTATCGCCGCCGCGGATTGGGTCCGGGCATACGTAAACGGGGTTTAGCACACAGTCCGACGCCTCACCGGGAGCCTGCTCGGTACTGGAACCGTCGAAGCCCCAGACTGGAGGTTCCTTGCCTTCGGGCAGGACCATCGTCTTGCAGCGCATCTTAGCGGTTGGCTTTTGTCCATCAATCCAAATGTACTCAGCTTTGTAGTAACTCACTCGTTGTCTCCTACATCTCTACTAGTGGGAAATAAGTGGTAAGATTTTGGCGAAACCAGATTGGTTGGGGTCCCTATACACGATTTGGCCGACCCGATGTTTTAAAAAGGTCGGGCATATGAAAAAAACTTATAATCGGTATGTAGGTGCGTTCCAGTGCCCCGAAAAGAACAGTTGTCAAAGTTGCGTATGGGAGAGTGCTTTTCGCTCGAGTCGCGGGATGATGTGGTCCCAGTTATGGTGTCGTCGATCGTAAAGCCGGCTGATGCCTTCCGAGTAGAGGCGATTAGTGATGACACGGTTCACGCGATCAGCGCGTCTGGAATTAAGCGAACGCTTTCCTCTTCGTCCAACGCTATCCGTATCCCACGCGGCGGATTCGAGCGTTTAAGGTCGCTTCACAAACAGGCCCTCGAGCGTGAATCCCCGCCTTAAGTCTTCGCGATGTTTAGGGCACGTGTCCGAATGGCAGCAATCGTTTGTTTGGCAACGACCTTGACCTTGGAGTCTGTGTAGGACTCGTCGATGATGGCTTGGACCTTAGGTACCACGTCGTCGTTGCCCACATTGCCGAGCGCAACGAGTGCACCAACCTGAACGTTAAGTGAATGTGCGTTCAGAAACGGAATCAATGCGTGTTGGCCTAGTCCACCTTGCAACTGGGCGAGCAACTCGATCATCTGAGTCGCCTCCTTCTCTTTGAGCTGAATCGACAGCGGACCGATCAGGTCGACGAGCATGTGGCCGATCCGCTCGGGATGCTCGGTAAGGAGGTGCTCAATACAGCGTACGCGCATGTGCAGAGGAAGCCGCTTTTCTAGGGCCGACGCCTTGACTCGCTCGATGCCTCCCGCTCCGGCCTGCATACCAGCAATCATCTCACTGATGGGGTCCTTGGCACCCAGCATGGCCGAGGCGGCTCGCAGGGTCTCGCTTTTATACGGATACCTCGTCAGCAATGTTGAAAAACTGACGTTCTTCACTTCCTTTTTCGAGTCTCGCAGGCAGTTCATCAGGAGATTGTGTTCAATTGACTCGCCGTTGCCTTTCAGCGCTGCAGCAAGGGACACCAATGATTTGATGGCGTGTGTAAGTACACGCTGGTTCTTCGCAACACCTGCGATCTCGCATTGTAAACGAGCCTTTTCGACCGTCGTTCCCAGGACTGGAATGCAGTCCAACGCTTTCCTGCGAGTATTTTCATTGAGATGTGCGAGAAGCGTTGCGGCGTCACCGCGCACATCGATCGAGCGGTCGAACTTTGCATCCCCGGTTCGAAGTCCACTGGACGGTATCGAACGACTTGCCCGTTTGGGTCGGCGACGAATGGACGCGTTAGGAGGAAAACCCGACGGAATAGAAACCTTGATACGCGTGGCACCGAAGATCACCGGCTTGGCCTTCTTCTTTTTCTTCTTCTTTCCCTTGCTCGGTATCGCCTTTGCCTCGATCTGGCGAACGGTAACTTCGACAGCAAATCCATTGATCTTGCCGGCCATACGCCACATGGAAGGTTCGCCAGTTCCGTTAAATGTCAGTCTGAGGCTCCATGCAGTTCGCTCCCAACAATCGAGGGCACTCGCGTTCCGAAAAAACTTCGCGACGATGACTGCGAGAATAAGGCCTACAACGATAGCAACCCCGGCCAATACGAGGGTGACCAGGTCGGAAGGAAGTCCAAACATGCCACCGAGCTTAACCCGGCCGCATACTTTGGCCAATTTAGGGTCCGACGGACTATGCCAGTGGCTCACAATGTGGTACCCGGAAGGTCCTGGAGGAACCTGTATGCTTCGTTTATTTGTCAGTTCGTTCTTAGCGCTTGTCTTCATCCAGCCGGTTGGGGCCAAGGGGGATTACTATCAATTCTTAAGCCGCGACACAGTTCAGGCTACACAATTCACCAAAAAGCATCCCAAGTGGGATGGCCGAGGTGTGGTTGTCGCCGTCTTGGATACGGGTGTCGATCCGAGCGTTCCAGGTCTTCGCAAGACTACGACTAACAAACTCAAAGTGATTGGTGCTCGCGATTTCAGTGGTCAAGGCGACGTGAAGTTGAAGAAAGCCCGCACTGTCTTGGAACGTGGGGTGTCTGTACTCCGTACCGATGAGGGAATGGTTCGAGGGCTCGAGAGTCTCAAGGTGCGTCCGGACAGTAGCGGTGTCTACATGGGCTTCTTCAAGGAATCGTCACTCAAGAATTCCCGGGTGAAGGACGTCAACCATAACGGCCATACGAAGGATAAATTCGCTGTCGTTGCGTTCCGGCCGGCCGGCACGGATTACGCGGTGTTCGCCATCGACCTCAACGGTGACGGTACGCTTGCAGGCGATGAAGTGCGCCGGGAGTACCGAGAGGAGACTAAGTGGTTCAGATTTGCGCACCCCGATCCACAGAAGAATCAAACTCCAGTTGCTTTTACGGGAACTGTTCGGTGGGCTGACCGCGTCGTTGAACTGCACTTTGATGACGGCGGCCATGGCACCCATTGCGCAGGCATTGCCGCTGGGTTCGGACTTCAAGGACGCCGTGGATTCGATGGGATTGCGCCGGGTGCGTATGTCATCTCGCTCAAAATTGGTAACAATTCGCTAGCAGGCGGTTCGACAACTCCGTCAAGCATGCGAAAGGCGATTCAATACGCATCGGACTGGGCAAAAGACTACAAGGTTCCTGTCGTTATCAACCTAAGCTACGGAATCGGTTCGGCATGGGAAGGCAAGGCAGATATCGACAAAGTCTTGGATGAGGCTCTTGAAGATAATCCACTTCTTGTGGCTAGCGTTGCAGGTGGGAATGACGGGCCTGGCATCTCCACAATTGGTACACCCGGCGCCAGTGCACGTGCTTGGACTGCCGGTGCACTACTGACGCCCGCGAACGCCGAAGCATTGT
>MDTD01179752.1_pt1 | contig 24826 bp, 20 predicted proteins | sample 811221 | NCBI WGS metagenome assembly MDTD01 (sample SAMN05326646, study PRJNA326480) | marine metagenome | isolation source: seawater | place: Pacific Ocean: South West | collected 2011 | reverse complement strand
GGTGGTACTGCAGTTGGTACTGGAATTAATAGTAAAAAAGGTTTTGATAAAAAAATAATTAATGAAATAAAAAAAATTACAAAATTACCTTTTAAACCAACAAAAAATAAATTTGCAGCATTAGCTGCACATGATGAAATAGTTAATTTCTCGGGTACATTAAATACAGCTGCAGTTAGTTTAATGAAAATTGCAAATGATATAAGGTTTTTAGGATCTGGACCAAGAGCAGGATATGGTGAAATAATTTTACCCGCTAATGAACCTGGTTCATCAATAATGCCTGGCAAAGTAAATCCCACTCAATCTGAAGCAGTAACAATGGTATGTGTAAAAGTTATAGGAAACCATAATGGTATTACGATGGCAGGATCACACGGCCATTTTGAACTAAATGTGTTCAAACCTTTAATTGCTCATAACATCTTACAATCTATAGACTTATTGGCTGATAGTACCAAAAACTTTGCACAATATTGTGTTAAAGGGATTAAAGCTGATAAAATTAAGATTAAAAAATTCTTAGATAATTCGTTAATGCTTGTGACTGCTTTGGCACCTCACATAGGTTACGACAATGCTGCTAGAATAGCGAAAACTGCCTTAAAGAATGGGACTACTTTAAAAACAGAAACTTTAAAAACTAAGTTAATCAATGAAAAAGATTTTGATAGAATTGTAGATCCAAAAAAAATGATTGGCCCTAACTAATTATTTTAAAAAAATCTTTTATTGAATTTCTAATTATGATCTTATTAAAGATATTTTCCTTCTTAGAATTAAAATTTTTTAGAAAACTTTCTAGTTTTTTATTTGAAATACCATCAACTTTTAAATTATCGATCTCAACAAATTTATTATCAAAGTGAAATAAAAACCCTAATTTAATTTTTTTGATATATTTTCTGTCTTTAATATTTATTTGATAATGTTCAAAAAATTTTTTTACATTTATAAAGTCTAAGTCTGCAAATCCAGAAAATTTAAGATTGTTATCGTCCACAATTAATTGCGTATCATTTAATGTAATTATAACAGATTCTTTAAAAATGGTTTTTAAATCATTAATAATGATGTCTCCTTCTTCTAGAAGTATCTTAGATTGAATTTTGTCAATAAAATTAAAACCTTTCAGTTTGTCAGCTTTAATATTTATCTCACCGTTTAGATTTTTATTATTAAGAATTTCTGATTTAAGAATATTTATTAATATTGAGTTATCTTTAAATATTTTTTTAAGATCTATTAGATAATACTTCAAATCTATGGAAAGAAAAAAAGGTTTAATATTTATTTCTCCAAACAATTCATCATTAATTGAATTAAAATTGAGATAATTTTCTTTTAATACATAATTAATTTTTCTATTTTTATTAATCATAGTTAAGTCTATTTCACCATCTAATTTTTCATCAGTATAATTTGAGCTGCTTTCAATCTTTATTCTTAAAGGATGAGAGTTAATTTCAGTAAAAAAAGATTTTTCACTAATATTATGATCAACATTTACACGCATGGGAACATTAAAAATTTCAAATTTAGAAATTATTTTTTTAAAAGGTTCCTCTTGAAATAAATAATTTAATCTTTTTAGATTTATAAGAAAAATAACATCATTACTATCATCTATATAAAAAAATTTACTATTTAAAAAATCAATTTTTTCTCTACTTTTATCATTATTTAATAAATCAACAAAAAATTTTAAATCAGATCTCTCTATTTTGAAATCTGTTTTATTAAAGACAATATTATTTATGCTTATTTTTTCCGGTGAAAAAAAGTTATCTATAGATATAAAAATTTTTGCATTATTCGATTCTGCAATACTATTAGATTTATATTCAATTTTTGTGTTGTTTGACGAAAAATGTGGCTTTGGAAAAATACCATATCTAAAACTCTGATCTAATTTAACTTGTAAATTGTATTGATCTAAAATTTGATTTTCTAGGCGGACTTTAATTTTATTTTGATCATAAAAAGCTGGTATTATGAAATATCCAATAATAGCTATACATATTGACGCAACAGATATGAATATTTTTTTATCTATTGTTTTTAAAGACCTTGAAAAGTTTTTTTTGTTAGAGAAATTTTCTTTAAAAAAGTTAAAAAAACTTTCTATTCTATAAGTAATTGATAAAACTGTTTTGTTGAATCTTTTTTTAAAAAAATTTTTTTTTTGCATAACAGCAAGCTTATAAATAAATAATTAAAATGGTAAACTTAGATTATTTAAAAAAATTAAATGAGGCCCAAAAGCAGGCTGTAACTCATCTTGAGGGGCCATTATTGATCGTTGCAGGTGCTGGTTCTGGTAAAACTAAAGTTTTGACTAGTCGAATAGCTCATATTATTAGAGAAAAAAAGGCATATCCTAACCAAATACTTGCAGTAACTTTTACTAACAAAGCCGCAAAAGAAATGCAATCAAGGATAAGTAAAATTCTTGGAGCAAGCGCAACTGGTTTATCATGGTTGGGAACTTTTCATTCAATTTGTGCAAAACTACTTAGAAAACATGCAACAGCAGTTAATTTAAATTCAAATTTCACAATTATAGATACTGATGATCAAATAAGATTAATTAAAAATATTTGTAAAGCTGAAAACATAGATATTAAACAACTTGCCCCAAGATACGTTTTATCAATAATAGATAAGTGGAAAAATAAAGGTCAATATCCAAATGAAGTGGTCATTAATAACAAAGATATTTATGAAAAATCAATTTTACCAGTTTATAAAATTTATCAAAAAAAACTGATAGATTTAAACTCTTGTGACTTTGGAGATTTAATTTTGCATGTGGTCAAAATTTTTGAAAAAAATCTTGATATTAAAGAAATATATTCAAATAATTTTAAATATATTTTAGTAGATGAGTATCAGGATACAAATTATATTCAAAGTAGATGGTTAAATCTACTTGCAGAAAAAAACCAAAATCTTTGTTGTGTTGGAGATGATGATCAATCTATTTATAGTTGGCGTGGTGCAGAAATTAAAAATTTTTTAGAATTTGATCAAATTTATAAAAATACAAAAATAATAAGGTTAGAACAAAATTATAGATCAACACAAAATATTTTATCAGTAGCTTCTCAATTAATTTCCTATAATCAAAATAGAGTTGGTAAAACTTTAAAGACAACTTTAGAAGAAGGAGAATTGATAAAGCTAAATTGTTTTAAAAATGGAAAGGATGAGGCAATTGGTGCATCAGATGAAATAGAAAAATTCAAGAAAGAATACTCATTAAATAATGTTGCAATACTTGTAAGAGCAATTTTTCAAACAAGAGAATTTGAAGAAAGATTTTTAAAGATTGGTTTACCATATAGAATTTTAGGAGGTACAAAATTTTACGAGAGAGCAGAAATTAAAGATTGTGTAGCTTATTTAAGAATTGTTCAACAAGATAAAGATGACCTGGCTTTTGAGAGAATTATCAATAACCCTAAACGATCGATTGGGGATAGCACACTTAAGATTATTCATGAATATGCAAAAAATGAGAATATAAGTTTAGAGTTTTCATCAAGAAAAATGATAGAGGAAAATTTAATTAAACCAAAAACTAAAATGGGATTATCATTTTTTTTAAATTCTTTAACTAAGTGGAGAGAAGATTTAAATAACAAAAAAATTAATCATGTAAGATTATTACAAATTATTCTTGATGAGTCTGGCTATTCAGCGATGCTTAAGAGTAAGAAAGATTTAGAAAATGAGAATAGACTTGAAAATATAAAAGAATTGTTAAGTGCAATGAAAGAATTTGATAATCTTGAAAGTTTTTTAGAACATGTATCTTTAGCAACATCAATTGATCAAGATTGGGAAGGACAAAAAGTAAATATGATGACAATGCATGCCGCAAAAGGTCTTGAGTTTGATGTTGTATTCTTACCTGGATGGGAAGAAGGACTTTTTCCACATCAAAAATCAATTGAAGAAAAAGGTCAAAAAGGTTTAGAAGAAGAAAGAAGATTAGCTTATGTAGGAATTACTAGGGCAAAAAAAAGAGCGATTATCTCATTTTCAATGAATAGATTTTATCAGGGAGATTGGATAGATAGCATGGCATCAAGATTTATTGATGAGCTACCTAACGACTATTTGCAGAAAAATTCTTTCTTTGATGAAGATAAGAGTGAAATCGAAGATTTTGAATTTAATCAAGATTTTGAAATTGACGAACAGGATAGTGTAAGAAGTCCTGGTTGGATAAGATATCAAAAAAGAATTAAATGAAAAATAACATTAAAAAACTAAGGTTACAATTTACTCATTATAATATTGATGGTTATGTTATTCCAAAAAACGATGAGTTTTTTTCAGAATTTTCAAATAAGGATCGATTAAGGTTCATTTCAAATTTTTCTGGTTCTGCTGGTTATGCGATAGTTCTTAAAAAAAAAAATTATTTATTTGTAGACAGCAGATATACAATTCAAGCAAAAATAGAAAGTGGCAATAATTTTGTCATATTAGGTTATGAAAAAATTAATAATTGTGAAATTTTTAAAAATTTAACCATAGGAATAGATCCAACATTATTTACAAGTGAACATATTCGTAAAATTTTTGCTTATAACAAAATAAGATCAATTAAGTTGAATTTAATTGATAATATTAAAAAATTTCAAGATAAATCAAAAAAACCTTTTTACTCGCTCAGCAAAGAAGTTGTTGGAGAAGACTATAAAAATAAAATAAAAAAAATAATAGAGTACTTAAAAAAAAATAAATTAGATCATATTTTTATCACTTCACCTGAAAACGTAGCATGGATACTTAATATTAGAGGATTTGATAATCCAAACAGTCCAATACCTAATTCTAATTTGTTGATAAGCGTAAATAATAAAAAATTTATCATCGCGGGAAAAGCAAAACTGAAAAATCTTAAAAAAGAAAAAAAAATTTATCAAAATGAAATAGTTGATCCAAAAGATATATATTCTTTTTTCAATAAACTTAAAGGTAATAAAATTTTAATCGATAAGAATACTTGTTCGATATATTATGAAAATTTACTTAAAAAAAAATTTAAAATCACTAAAAAATCAGATCCCATATATTTTCTTAAATCTATAAAGAACAAAACTGAAATAAATAATACGATAAAGTCTCATATAAGTGATGGTATTGCTTTAACAAAATTTATTTATTGGATAAAAAAAATTAATAAAAAGAAAATTTCTGAAGTTGATGCTCAAAATAGATTAGAAAAATTTAGGAAAAAAAATAAAGATTACTTATTTCCCAGCTTTCCCACAATTGCTGGTAGTGGTAAAAATGCTGCTATAGTGCATTATAGGGCAAAGAAAAAGGACACAAAAATAATTGATAAAAAAGATATTTTTCTATGTGACTCTGGAGGACAATATAAATATGGGACAACTGATGTCACAAGAACAATTTGTTTCTCAAAACAATCTTCTAGAGTTAAAAAAATTTTTACTTATGTATTAAAAGGTCATATTGCTGTCGTTAACACGAACTTGAATAAAGTTTATTTTGGAAAAGAAATAGACAAAAAAGCTAGAAAATTTCTTAATCAAAATGGCTTAGATTATGGACACGGAACTGGCCATGGTGTTGGATATTTTTTAAATGTTCATGAAGGGCCACAATCAATCTCAAAATTTAATTCAGTCAAATTAAAGGAAGGTATGATTTTAAGTAATGAGCCAGGTTTTTATGAGCAAAATAACTTTGGAATAAGGATAGAAAATCTAATTTATATTAAAAAAGAGGATAAAAGATTATTTTTTAAAAATCTTACTTTAGTTCCAATAGAAAAGGAATTAATTGACTATAATTCTTTATCTAAGTTTGAAAAGGACTATTTATTTAAATATCACCTAGAAGTTTATTCAAAACTATCCCCTTTTTTAAATAAAAGAGAAAAAAAATGGTTAGCTGAGTTTATTTAATAAATTAAGCCATTCATTTTGATTTATTATTTTGATCTTCAATTCTTTAGCTGTTTCAATTTTTCTTTTTGTAGGTTTTTCTCCAACGATCAAATAATCTAATTTTTTTGAAACATTGCTTATAACAGAACCTGAATTTTGCTCAATTAAAGATTTAGCCTCCGATCGACTCATATTTGAAAGTTTTCCAGTCAACATAAACGTCTTCTCTTTTAAAAAACCTTTTTTGTTTATAGATTTTGCATCTTGAATATTAAGTAATTCATTTAAAGATTTCGTTATTAGAAGATTAGTTTTATTATTAAAAAAATTCTTAATAGATTTAATTTGAGTTTCTCCTATTCCATCAAAATTCTCCAATTCGTCAATTTTTTCCTCTGACAAATTTCTAAAATTTTTTATTGATCTTAAATTCTTAGAAATTAACTTTGCTCCTTCAAGACCAATATGTCTTATGCCTAAAGAAAAAATAAATTTATCTAATGATATAGTTTTTTTTTGTTCAATTGAAAATTTTAAATTTCTAGCAGATTGTTTTCCCCAGCCTTCTAAATTTTCGATTTTATCGTAATTAAGTTTAAAAATATCTTGTGGCATTTTAATTAAATTAAGAGACCAAAATTTTTCAATTATTCTTTTTCCAAGACCGTCAATATTAAATGCATCCTTAGAAACGAAATGTTTCAACTTTTCTATAGCGACACTTTCACATTCATAACCCTCACTAGAGCACCTTCTTACTGCATCAGTTTTTTTGGTTGTTTTATTAAACTCCTTTATTGTAAAAGAACCACATGATGGGCAATTTTTTGGAAAAATAAATTTTTTAGACTTTTTTGGTCTTTTTTCAAAATTTACAGAAACAATATGCGGAATTACATCGCCTGCTCTCTCAATTATAACATTATCAAAAATTCTGATATCTTTTCTATTTATTTCGTCCTCATTGTGTAAAGTAGCATTAGACACGATCACACCTCCAATATTTATCGGTCTAATTTTTGCAACAGGTGTTAATGCGCCAGTTCTGCCAATTTGTATCTCAATATCTAATATTTCAGAAGTTCCTTTAAATGCTGAAAATTTATGTGCGATCGCCCATCTTGGCGAGTTCGCCACATACCCAAGGCGTTTTTGAAGTTTAAAGTCATTTACTTTATAAACAATACCATCGATGTCAAAATCCAAATCACTCCTTTTACTTTCTATTTTTACGTAATTTTTTAAGATATCATCAATTTCATCAAAAGTATTATTCAAAGGATTAATCTTAAAACCCCAGCTCTTTAAATTTGATAAAAATTCTTTTTGAGTATTAGATTTAAGTCCTTTTTCATACCCAAAAGTATATGCAATAAATTTTAAAGGAATTTTTTTTGTTTCATTAGAATCTTTTTGTCTTAAAGAACCAGATGCGGCATTTCTTGGGTTACTAAATTTATTAGACAATTTTTTGAAATCACTATTTTGTATAAAAACTTCTCCTCTGATATCTATTTCCTCAGGAAATTCATGGTCATTTATTATTTTAGGAATATCTTCAATAGTTTTTAGGTTATCAGTTATATCTTCTCCCTCTTTCCCATCTCCCCTTGACAATCCTGTAACAAATACTCCTTTTTTATAAATTAAGGATGCTGAAATTCCATCTATTTTCGGCTCGGCACTAAACTCAATTTTTTTGTCATCATCAAAATCTAAATAGTTGGTTATTTTTTTTTTAAAATTTTCCAAATCATCTTTAGTAAATGCATTAGATAATGACAACATTGGAACTTTATGTTGAGCTTTTTTAAAATTCTTAGATGGTTTGAAACCAACAGTTTTTGTTGGGGAATTTTTACTATTTAAGAAATTATATTTTTTTTCTAATGCAATTATTTCTTGTTTTAATAAATCATAATCAGAATCTGATATTATTGACTTATTTTCAATAAAATATTTTTTGTTATAACTGTTAATTAGATCTAATTTTTTTTTATATTCTCTTTTAATTTTTTTTTGATCCATTTAATCAAAAAGTTTTTTAAATTTGTTTAATACACTTTTTTTATCTTTTTTTATCTTTTTCCTTATAGTGAGTGCATAATCTTGATTAAAAATTTTATATGATTTCTTATACCATTCTCCTGACTGATAATTATAACCAAGCACACTAGCATATTTTTTTGACTCTTCAATCAAACCTAATTTGTAATATATTTCTACTAGTCTATGCAAAGCTTCTTCAACAAAAATTGTATCATTATATTCTTCAATAACATATTTGAAGCGATTAGCTGCTGCTATCCACTTGCCTTTTTTCATATAATGTTTTCCTAAATATATTTCTTTAGATGCTAATATGTCCTCAATTAAAGCTTTTTTAAATTTTGAGTCTATTGAAAAGTCTGAATTTGGGTAATTATCAATTATAAATTCAAATTTATTTTTCGCTTTTATTAAAGGAGCAGAGTCTCTTTTTTCATCTTCTATGGATTCATAATAACACATTGCAATTAAATAATGTGCATATGCCAAGCTTTGATGTGATGGATAAGTTTTCAAATATCTATTCAAATTTGATATTGCCTCTGCATAATAATTTTGCAAGTAATAAGAATACGAAGCCATTAAAGCAGATCTTGGAGCCCATTCAGATTGAGGGTAAAGAAGTTCTGCTTCTAAAAACTTTTTAGCAGCAAAATAAGGGTCTCCTTTTTCAAGAGCATCATAAGCATCTTTATAAGATCTTACCATTTCCTGATCCTGCTTAGTTTCTTTAATTTTTGAGATTTTTACTTCTTCTTTAGAACAGGCAACTGTAAATAACAAAAATAATAAAAGTATTATGATAGATTTATTCATAATTTTTTAAAAAAGATTATAAAGATAAAAAAAAATTATGCTATAGATCTTAATATACTTCTATTAATTAAAGTATGAGGTAAGTTTCTTCCTTGGATTTCAATAATTGAAAAATTTTCATTATTGCTAAATAATTTTCTCAAAATTTGATTTGTTAAATAATGTCCACCCTGAGAACATTTTAAATCTGCTATCATTCTGAAACCACTTGTATAAAGGTCACCTATACAATCTAAGATTTTATGATTAACAAATTCTTTTGAATTTCTTAAGCCTCCGTCATTTAAAACTTTATCATCTTTAACAACAACAGCATTTTCTAAACTTCCACCCTTAGCTAATCCATTTTTTTTAATCATTTCAATATCTTCATATAGGCAAAATGTTCTAGAGTTAAGAATGTCTTTTAGCTCATCATTGTAAACATTAATCTTATTCTTTTGAGTTCCTATAATTTTATTCTTATATTTTAATTCAAATTCAATATTTAAACTTAATTTTGAAGGACCTATTGAGATGAACCTTTCACCATCTTTTAATTCTACTTTATTTTTAACTTTAATAATTTTGATTGGTTTTTCACTAATAACAAAATTTGATATTAACATTTTCTCTATAAACTCTTTTGCAGATCCATCTAAAATTGGAACTTCTTCGTTATCAATCTCAATCAAGGCATTATCTATACCAAGACTAAATAATGCCCCCATTAAATGCTCTATTGTAGATACTTTAACACCGGCAGTATTGGATATAGTCGTGTTCAAAGAAGTATTGCTTACATTTAAGAAATTTGGATAAACTAAGTTATTATTTTTAATATCAATCCTTTTAAAAACTATACCCGAATCTGGTTTTGAAGGATTAATTGAAAGATTTACAACTTTTCCACTATGCAGGCCAACCCCTTTAAAATAGACAGGATTTTTTATTGTTTTTTGATTTAATAAACTCACGGTTGGGTTTTACCTTGAGTGTTTAATTATTTAAAAACAACAAATGTTACTGGAAAATACAAATTAATTAAAAAAATTAAAAAATTTTTCAAAAAAACCCTGTTTTTTTGATGTTTTCTTAGCAATAAAAATTTCATTCTTGTTTAGACCATGGATACTTTTAGTTGCAATTTCAAAGATATCCATGTCACTACTTTCGACATTGTTTAAATAATCATAGTGAAAAATTTTGTTCAAAAAAATCTCATATTTAGAAAATATATTTTTTAAATTGATCATTATTTGCTCTTTAATACATATAAAGATAATTTGAATTACAATTGTTTGAAAATCTAGGTTATTAGGTAAAATTTTATACTCATTTCCATTGACTATATATTTATCAATAACCATATGTATTATTTTATCATTCGGTGAATATTTACTAAAATTATTTCTTATATCAATAAGTTTATTATTTAAATCACCATATTCAAATTTTTGATTTTTAAAAGTATGGCTTACTGAAGAGCTAACTTTAAAAAAATTATCACTTTCAAAAATTATGTTAATTTCTTTGATGAAAACTTTTAATTTTTTTTCAAACTCAAAAATATTCTTTTCAAGGAAGTTCTCTACTTGAGAATAAACGTTGTCAAATAAATATTGATCTATAAAAGTTTCTTTTTTTAGTATTACTTCTTCTCTAGAATTAAAAGCTTGGAAAATAATTCTTTGTTTTTTTATAAGTAAAAAATAGGAATTTTCAAAAGTATTATTCATTTATTACTATCATGTAGTCTTGTCTAAAATCAATAATTTTCGATTTATTAAAATTATTATTCTTTATTATCTTAAATATTAAGTTTAATTTTTCTTCATCTAATAATTGGGGCAGTTTTAAAGTTAAGCCCTCTTTAGTAATTATATCCCATCTATTAGACTTAAAATAATATAATTTTTGAATATTCTCAAAGTGAAATTTTGAATAATCAATTATATTTTTAAAATGTAAAAAATTTTCAATATCAACGTTACCAAAGATAAAAGGTAAATCTAAATTTTTATCAACTAACTCAATTAATTTACCATTTTCACCAATTAAATAATCAATTTCATTTTTTTTGGTAATAGCTAAAAAATTTGTTTTTTTTATCTCAATATTTAAAGTAGATGGGTATTTTATGTGTATATAAAATTCTTGGATTATATCATTTGAATAAATAATTTTTAAAATTTCCTCTTTTTTTAATTTAAAGATATTCGAATTTTTAAATACCATAAGATCTTTGTAGACTTTTTGTGTTTCTACTGAATTTAAACCGTTTATATGAAATTCGTTAAGGTTAAATAAACTTAATGATAGCTTTTTATTAGTTGTAGTAGAAAGAATAAATAAAATAAATATATATATTATAATTTTTCTATTTATTAATTGATGCGTCATCCAATAATAATTCAATTAATTTGATAAAACTAATTCCCTTATATAAACAAATTTCGGGCACTAAAGATAGTTTTGTCATTCCAGGTTGAGTATTAGTCTCTAAAAGATAAAATTTATTTTTATGAAACTTAAAATCTGATCTTGTTACACCTCTACAACCCAGTAATGAATGTACTTTTGATGAAATATTCATTAGTTCATTAAATTTTTTTTTTGTTAAATCTACTGGTATAATATGCTCTGTTTTCGATTTAGAGTTATATTTAGCTTCATAATCATAAAATTTTCTCTTAGGTTTCAATTCGATTGCTCCCAATTTTTTATTCCCCAGAATAGCCGCCTGGATTTCACGACCGGGAATGAATTCTTCAATTAAAATATTTTTATAAGATTTTAATTTTTTAATTTTATTTTTTAAGTCTGACCTTTTACATATATATACATTAACACTTGAGCCCTCATTGATTGGTTTTAAAACGACCGGAAAACCCAATTTTTTTTTAATTTTACTAATTAATTTAGAATAATTTTCATCGAAAGAATATTTAATATACTTTGGGGTTAATATTCTGTTTTTAATAAATATTTTTTTTGAGATTTCTTTATCCATTGCTTTAGCTGATGAAATTACCCCTGAGTGAGTGTATGGAACTCCAATGCTCTCTAAAATTGATTGAACATAACCGTCTTCACCAAATTGTCCATGTAATGCATTAAATATGGTGTTAGGTTTGTATTCTTTAATTAAATTTACAAGTTTAAAATCTGGCTCTGCGATTTTTACTCTGTAGCGATTTCTTTTTAATTCTTTAGCAACCTGAAGGCCAGTTTGAAGACTAATTTTTCGCTCTTTTGAAGAACCACCAGATAATATCAAAATTTTTTTTTTCAATTTTCTAAGATTTTTATTTCTTTTTCTATATTTATCCCTGTTTTATTGAATACACTTTTTTTAACAAAATCGATTAATTTTTTCATATCATCAAATGAAGCATTACCTTTATTTACAAAAAAGTTTGAATGTTTGTCTGATATGTATGCATCTCCAAATTGTATATTAGCTGGGACAGACTCTTTTATTAATTCCCACGCCTTTTTGGTGGTTTGATCGAGTGGGTTTTTGAATGTACTGCCACTTGTTCTTATTTTAGTTGGTTGATTATTATTTTTCCTCAATTTTAATTGTTTCATTGTTTCAATTATTTTTTTATGATCCTTTTGTTTTCCTTTAAAAGAAGCGCTTAAAAAGATTAAATCTTCAGATAAATTATTTTTTCTGTAATCAAAATTAATTTCTTTAGCAGGAATTGTCATTAAGTTTCCACTTTTATCTATTGCCTGTAATGAGATTAGTATATCTTTTATCTCTGTACCAAAGCAACCAGCATTCATTTTTATTCCCCCTCCTATTGTTCCAGGTATGCAAGATAAAAATTCAAATCCGCTTAAATTATTCTCTGCTGAAAAATCTGCCAATTTTTTATCTAAAACCGCTGTACCTGAAATAATTATATCTGAATTTAATAAAGACAGTCTGTTAAAATTTTTTCCTAATTTGACAATAACACCATCAAAAACTTCATCAGTAATTAGTGTATTTGAGCCTGCTCCCAATATATGAATTCTCTCTTTATTATCTAAAATTTTAAGAAAATTAATTAAATCTTTTAACTCATCGACTTTAAAAAAAACTTTTGCTTTTCCTCCTATATTGAACCAATTCTTCTTTTTTAATTCTGCATTATAAGTTATATTTTTATCAAAATTCTTTAGTAATTTTTTTAATTTAACAATATTCATCTCATCAAATCGGGAAGTTGTTTTATCCAATTAGAAATTGAACCAGCCCCCATTCCTATCACTATCTTTTGACCATACATATTTTGTTTTAAATATTTTGCCAATTGATTATTATTTTCTATCAAAAGCAATTTTACATCAGAGTTTTTTATAATTTCTCTTGCAAAATCATCATATTTAAATCCAAGTTTAATTTTTTCTCCAGCTGAATAAATTGGACATAAAATTACTGTATCTGCATCTTTAAAAGCATATGTAAACTCTTTCTTTAAATCTTTAAGTCTTGAAATTCTATGAGGCTGAAAAATACATATTTTTTCATGATTTCTAAAAACTTTTCTTACACCATCTAATACTAATTTGATTTCGGTAGGATGATGAGCATAATCATCATAAAAATCAATATTATTATAAGTGAAAATTTTGTTAAATCTTCTTTGTACCCCTTTAAAATTTTTTAATCCCTTTTTTATTTTTTGAATTGGAATTCCGACAGTCAAAGCAACTCCAATTGCTCCAACTGAATTTCTTATGTTATGAATTCCTAGTAATGGGATTTTGATGTTTTTAATATTTAAATTTTTCTTGGAAGGCAATTTAACTAAAATATCAAATTTTGAAAATGATTTGAATTGCTGGATATTTTTTATAACAAAATTAGAACTTTCTTTTATTCCATAAGTATAAAAATTTTTATTTTTTAGAGATTTGACTAATTCACTATTAACTTTATCATCTAAACATATAAATGATTTGCCAAATGAGGGCACTTTATTAATAAACTCTATAAAATATTTCTTTAAATCTTTCATACATTTATAAAAGTCCATGTGTTCTCTATCAATATTGGTAATAATTGAATATGTTGGAGAAATATGTGTGAAGCTTCCATCTGATTCATCAGCCTCTAAAATTGACCAATCACTTTTTCCCAATTTTGCAGTATTTTTTAAAGAGTTTATTACACCTCCATTAATGATAGTGGGATCTATTCTTGTTTCCTGAAATATAGAGGTAATTAGAGATGTTGTTGTTGTTTTTCCATGAGAACCTACGACAACAATATTTTTCATTAATGACACGATACTAGCCAACATTTCTCCTCTTTTAATGATAGGAATTTTTTTTCTTTTTGCCTCAATAAATTCAGGATTATTATTTTTTATTGCTGATGAGATAACTACTATTGTAGCATCTTTTAAATTTTTCTTAGATTGGTCTAAAAAAATTTTTATCTTTTCTTTTTTAAGTCTTTCTATATTTTTATTGTCATTAATATCACTGCCTTGAACTTTAAAACCCTGTCCTTTCATTATTAATGAAAGACCACTCATTCCAATCCCACCTATTCCAATAAAATGAATTAATTCTTTTTTTGCAATTTTAATTTTCATTGATCACTGTTTGTAATTTTTGATTTACATCATTCCAACTATTTTTATAATTCAGTTTTTCAAGGTTTGCTTTTTTATTTTGAAAATCAAGTTTATTTTCCAATATATTTGATAAAACTTTTAAAAGTTTTTCTTTATTAAGATCATTTTGATCTAAAACCCAACAGCACCCTGCTCTTTCATAGAATTTGGCGTTTTTCATTTGATGATTATCTTTAGCTGTTGGTAATGGTATAGCAATAAAAGGTTTATTTAAAAAAGAAATTTCTGCTAATGAAGTTGCGCCAGCTCTAGTAATACAAATATCAGACATATTTATTAAATTAATAAATTTTTCCTCGAAATTAAAAATCCTACTCTCAATATTCTTTGAGTCATAAAATTCTTTTAATATTTTAGTATTATCTATACTTGTTTGTTGAATCACTTTAATTTCAAATTTTTTTGAAATTTCAGTCATCGTATCCCTAATTAGATTATCAAAAACTTTTGCGCCTTGGCTACCACCAAATATTAAAAAACAAAATTTCCTATCGCCTGTTTTGTCTTTTTTTAAATTATAAAAATCTTTTAATATTAAAGGTTTAATAAGTTCAATTTTGTCTAAATATTTTTTTGGAAAATTGTATATTTCATTAGAATAACAAAATATTTTTTTAGAAAATTTAAGTGATAATCTGTTACTTCTTCCTAATACTAAATTTGGCTCTAGTAAAAAAATTGAAAGTCCTAAAATTTTAGCAGCAACTATAACCGGCAAAGACATGTATCCACCTATTGAAATTATTTTTCTAATATCATTTTTTTTTAAAAAAAAGAAACTCGGAAATATTAAATAGATTAACTTTATTATCTTAAATGGTAATAAAATATTAAATTCTAACTTTGGTGTATCAATGATAATGGTCTTGTTTGTATTTGATAACAAATACTTATTACCTCTCAAATCAGTAGAATAATATATTTCATAATTATTTTTTAAATGTTCATTAATTATTTTAGCAGGTATTACATGCCCTCCTGTTCCACCTGTAGTGATTAATATTTTTTTCACTTTGAAATTTATACTTTTCTTTTTGTTAAATTTAAGATTATACCAGATAATATTGAAACACTAATTATTGATGACCCTCCATAACTTAAAAATGGTAAAGTCATACCGGTTGTAGGAAATAATCTAATATTTACACCAATATGAATCATCGCCTGTAACAATATTAAACTCACAGAACCTATTAAAATTAATTTTATTTTATCATCATTCTCATTACTTACTTTTTTGAAAATCGAAAAAATAAATATTAAAAATAAAATTAAAATTAAAATTATTGCTATTACCCCAAATTCTTCGGAAATTACTGAAATAATATAATCTGTGTGTGCTTCTGGTACTCTGTTTTTTAAAGTACCCTCTCCAATCCCTTTTCCAAAAAATCCTCCACTAGTAATGGACTCTATTGCTTTATCAGACTGAAAATTGTGTGTGCCCGTTTCAGAGTCAAAAAATGATAACAATCTACTTTTTATGTATGCAAACTTTGGAATATAAAAAGTAATATATAATAAGAATATTATACCAATAAAAGAAATTGATATTAAAATAAACAAATTAATACCTGAAACGAAAATAAGTATAACCCAACTTAACCCAATTAATAATGTTTGTCCTAGATCGGGTTGTAAAATTAATAATATAATTACTGTTGATGTAATTAAAAAAGAAAGTGTAAATTTAAAACCGAAACTGGATAACTTCTGATTGGATATTATAGAAGCGATTATTACTATAAAAAAAGGCTTAAGTAACTCAATAGGTTGTAATCTTGGTAAAAAAAATAATTCTAACCACCTTGTTGATCCTTTTACTTGTACTCCAATAATAGGAACTAAAAGTAATAAAATAAAAGATATTATAAAAAAAAAGGTGGAAATTTTATATAAAGATTTTTTACTGATAAATGAAAGTGTGAATATTATAAATGTTCCAATAAAAACAAAGAATAAGTGCTTAAAAAAGAAAAAATAACTATTTGTATCTAATTTATCTGAAGCAATTAAAGAAGTGGAAACTAGGGAAAAAAATAAACCAGTTAGAAATAAAGTAAAAATTATACTTATGATAAATTTATCTAAATTTTTCCACCATTGGTAATAAGAAAAATAATTAATTATCTTATCTTGCATTAATATAATTTTTTATTAAATTATTGAAATAAATCCCCCTATCTTCAAAATTTTGAAAACTGTCAAAAGAGGCTGCGGCAGGGCTAAAAAGGATTATTTTTTCACTATAATTCTCTTTTTTTACATCTTTAAATAAATTATCCAAAGCTATTTTAAGATTTCGAAACCCTCTTGCTCTAATTTTTCTTTTGAGATCAAATAAAAATTTTTTTTGATTATTTCCAAATATATAGCCTCTAATATTTTTACAATAATATTTGGCTAAATTAAATTTATCCCCTTTTTTGGGAATGCCGCCTATTAACCAATAAATATTTTTCTTTTTTTTAAGCATCTCAATTGAAGATGCATAACTGGTTGATTTTGAGTCATTAATAATTGTTATGTCTCTTTTCTTAAAAATTATTTGTTGACGGTAATTTAAGCCTTTAAATTTTTTTATTACCCTGATTAAATTTTTTTCACTTACACCAAATATTTTTGAAAATTTTATAACAAAAGAAAGATTTTCTATATTTGAAGATGATAAAAAATAATGATTTTTAAATTTTTTAACATATTTCTTACTCAGTTTAGTGTTAACGCTAATAATTTTGCTATTAAATTCTTCTTTTGTAATTTTTTTTTTAATATAATTATCATGCTTATTATAAAATGTTATTGAGCCTTTTTTCTGGTTTTTTATTAATTTAAATTTTGCTGAAATATAATTATTTAATGTGCCATGCCTTTCAAGATGATCTGGTGAAATATTTATTATAGCGGCGTATTTAGATCTAAATAACTTACTATATTCCAATTGATAAGATGATGCTTCAATAACAAATATTGTTTTTTTTTGGATTTTTTTTTGTGAAAGTATTGGAGAGCCAATATTTCCAGCTAGTCTTACATCGTATTTTTGTTCTTTAAGAGTCTGATAAAGTAATTGGCATGTAGTTGATTTACCGTTAGTTCCAGTTATGGTAATACAAAGATTTTTATAAAAGGAATAAAAAATATCAAGGTCTGTATATATATTTTTATAATTTTTTTTCAAAAATTTTTTTAATTTACAATTTTTATCATTTATACCGGGACTTAAAATAATTATGTCAAAATTAATTTTATCAATTTGACTTAAAGAAATTTTACTCTTCCTATAATGCTTATCTAATATAATATTATTATTATCATCAAATATATAGACCTGATTTTTTTTTTTTAAGAAATTAAAAGAGGAACTTCCACTTTTACCAAATCCATAAATTAAAATTTTTTTTTTAATAAAGATATTTGAAATTTCTTTCATTATCTTAATTTAAGTGTAGCTAAACCTATTAAAGCTAAAATTATTGATATAATCCAAAAACGAATAACAACAGTTGACTCTGGCCAACCTTTTTTTTCAAAATGATGGTGAATTGGTGCCATTTTGAAAACTCTTTTTCCTGTTAATTTATAAGAAATTACTTGAACAATCACAGAAAAAGCTTCTAAAACAAAAAGACCTCCAGTAATAGCTAAAACAATTTCATGCTTAGTGATAATTCCTATTGCCCCCAAAGATCCCCCTAAAGACAGAGAGCCGGTATCTCCCATAAATATTTTTGCTGGAGGTGCATTAAACCATAAAAAACCTAAACAAGATCCAATAATTGCTCCACAAAAAATTGAAATCTCGCCAGTTCCTTCTATGTAGGTAATTTGTAAGTAATCTGAAAAGATCACATTACCTGCTACATAACTTATAAAAGCAAAACAAGCTGCTACTAAAATCACAGGCACTGTTGCAAGACCATCTAAACCATCTGTTAAATTTACTGCGTTTGAGGCACCAACAATTACAAATACTGAAAAAGGGATAAAAAACCAACTAAGGTTTATAAATAAATCTTTGAAAAAAGGAAAATATAAATTTGTAAGCTCTTTATAATCTAAAAAATAAGTTAATAGACTAATACCAATTACCGATAAAATTATTTGTGAAAATAATTTAAACTTAAATGATACTCCTTGTGAATTATTATTTTTAATTTTCTTGTAATCATCCAAAGCGCCGAGTAAACCAAATGAGATTAAGATATAAAGAGAAAAAAGAATATATATATTTTTCAAATCTGACCACAAAATAACAGATAAAATAATACCTATTAATATAACCAAACCTCCCATAGTAGGGGTCCCTATTTTTTTTATTATGTGATCATTGGGTCCATCGTCTCTAATTGGATCTACTATTTTTTTTTTTGATACCATTTCGATAAAAGGACCGCCAACTATCAAAACAATAATTAATGAGGTAAATACTGATAAACCAGTTCTAAAAGTGATATATTTAAATACATTTAAAAAACTAAAAACATCAACAAATTGCAATAAAAAATTATATAGCATTTATTCTATCTAGTTTTAAAATTTGAGATTGTTTAAACAGACCTGTAGAATTTGATCCTTTAACCATTAAATAATCCTTATTACTTAATTTTTTATTAATCAAATCATAAATTTGTGAAATTTTGTTCAAAACTATTCCCTTTTTATTTCCTTTTAGATGTTTGTAAGTTTTTTTAATATGTTTTCCATATATATGAACTTTGTCAATTTTTAGTCTGTTTATCAAATTTGCAATTAATTGGTGTTGATAAGCTGAGCTTTTGCCCAACTCCAACATGTCACCGAGGAGAATATGTTTAGTATTATTTCGAGTTTTTATATTACTGAAGTTAATTAAGGCAGTTTTAAGTGATAGCGGATTTGAATTGTAACTTTCATCAATAAAATTAATTATTTTTTTTTTAAATCTTATTTTTGAAAAATCTCCACGACCCTCAGGCAATTTGAAGTCTAAAAAAATATCTTTTCGAATATTCCTCAAATCAAAAAATATACTTATTATAGTCAATGCAGCTAAAAGATTTTGTATGTGGCTTTTTGAGTTACTTTTAGAATAATAAAAACTAATTTTTGAGCCTACTTTTACATATATCTTAAATTTATTTTTTATTTTTAAAGTTTTAACTAATTGTATATAACTATTATTTCTTTTTAAGCTAAAAGAATAAATTTTTAAATTCTTTTTGATAGCTTTTCTTTGTAAAAAATCAAAAAACTGATCATCTTTATTGAGAACAATTCCTCCTCCAAATTTTATATTTTCAATTATTTCTGATTTTGCTTGAGCTATGCCTTTGATATTTTTAAAATTTTTTGAATGAGCATAGCTAATATTAGTTATAATTCCAAAATTAGGCCTTAAAATTTTCGTTAAAGTATCAATTTCTCCTTTCTTATCCATTCCTACTTCAAATATTCCAAACTTTCTATCTTGTCTTAGATTTAACAGGCTAAGAGGCACCCCATATTTATTATTATATGACTTTGGGGAAAAGTAAGTTTTAGATATTTTTTTTAAGCCATTTCCGAGAAGTTCTTTTAGAGTAGTTTTTCCACAACTACCAGTAATTCCAATTATATTTGTATCTAAAGTTTCTCTGTAGAGGGCCGCCCATTCTGTTAAAAATTTTAAAGTATCATTTACTTTAACTTGTTTATTTAAAGAAAGTTTTTTATTTATTTTATTAGTAATTACTAAAGAAGATTTTTTCTTTATAGCCTCATTTAAAAAATTATTTCCATCATGATTTTTTCCTCTAATTGCGAAAAAAATATCATTTTTTTTTAAATTTTTTGAATTAATTGAGGCATTTCTAAATTTAAGATTTTTAAAAGATATTTTTGTTTTATCTTGAATAATGTTCAATCTTTTATCATCAAATAATTTTTTATTTTTAATTTTAATAGAATTTAGAATTTCATTACGATCTGAAAATATATAATCCCTTCCATTATAATTTTGGGTTTTTTCGTGACCTTTTCCCGCAATTATTGCTACATCCCCTGAACATAAATCGTTAATACATTCATTTATTGCTTTTTTTCTATTAGAAATCTCTTTTATTTTTGTGTTAAAAATTCCTTTTTTAATATCATCTCTTATTTTTTTAGGGACTTCATTTCTTGGATTGTCATCTGTAAGATAAATCATATTTGCAAATTTTGATGCTATTTTACCCATTTTTGATCTTTTTTTTTTTATCTCTATCGCCGCCACAACCAAAAACTAATCTAATTTTTGATTTTGGAAATTGTTCTTTTATGTTTGTAATAACTGTTTTCAGAGCATCTGGTGTATGTGCATAATCTAATATGACTTTACTATTATTTCTTAATTTTCCTATTTTTTCTAATCTTCCTTCTGCAGGTTTAATTTGTGATATTGATTTGGATATTGCAGAAATACTTAGTCCACTGTTCATAGCAGCAAGACAAGCCATTAAAATATTCTTAATTTGAATTTTGCCAATTAAGTTTAATCTAATACTTAGCTTGTTCTTATTTTTTACTTTGATTTCTAAAATTTGATGGTCATTTACGTATCGATGGGAAACTAATTCTAAATCAGAGTTAGCACTGAAAATTGTTAAAAGCTTAAGTTTTTTTTTCTTTGATATTTTTTCTATCTTTTTAAATTGAGCAATATTTGGATCAACAATTACAATTCCTCGTTTTTTGATTAAATTTTTGAATAAATATAACTTTGCATTCAAATAGTCAGTAAAATTTTTATGATAATCTAAATGATCATGAGACAAATTTGTAAATATACCTATATCAAAAATTAATCCATCAAGTCTATTTTGTTTTAAACCATGACTTGATGCTTCTAAAATAATATTCTTTATTTCTTTTTTACTTAAATTATTAATAACATTTCTAAGTTTAATTGGATCTAAAGTGGTATTATTTATTATATTTTTTTTCTTCATTTGCTGAATACCAATAGTACCAATTGATGCTGCTTTTTTTTTATTTAAACTCAACAATTGAAAATAAAAATCAGCTACAGATGATTTTCCGTTAGTGCCTGTGACAGCTACAAAATTCTTTAACTTTTTACTCAATAATTTGTAAGATACTTCTGCCAATAGTTTTCTTGGGTTTTTGTTCTTTATAAAAATTATTTTATTATGAATTGATTGAATTTTATTTTTAGAAATAACTATTTTTGCACCTTTTTTAACAGCGTGAGGAATATATTCATTGCCATCATATTTATTTCCTTTAATCGCAAAAAAAATATAATTTTTCTTTACTTGATTGCTATTGAAAGCTATGCCAGAAAAAAATACTTTAGAATATTTTCTGTCTAAATTTCTAATAAAATTTCCAAGATACATTATTAATAAACTTGATTATATTTTGTGGCTAAAATAGGCCCAATTTTTTCTATAATTTGTCCAACAACTTCAACTGTAGTCCACCCAGCGGTATTGAACGGGGTTCCTTTATATTTAATACCAGAACCGTCTCTGTAATTATATACATACTCACTATTAGTTTTGGGTTGGTCTAACATTACTACTAATACATACTTCGGTTCAGATGACGGAAAAACTGAGGCAAAAGTATTAATCTTATTTTTTGAATAACCTCCAATTGTGCTGGTTTGTGCTGTACCTGTTTTTCCACCTACCTCATATCCCTCTACGTTTGCTAAAGAAGCCGTGCCTTCTTTATCAGTAACAATTTTTCTTAAAATTGGGTTGATCTTTTTTGAAACATCATTTTTTAAAATCTTTTTATTTTTAGTTTTTGAATTTTGTTTAATTAATGTAGGTTCAATTTTAAAACCTCCATTTACGATTATCGAATAAGCGTTTGCTAATTGAAGGATAGTTGTTGTTATGCCATGCCCATAAGAGCTTGTTGCTAATTTACATTTTCCCCAATTAAAAGAGACTGGTATTCCTACTTCCTGAATATCAAAATTTATTGGGCTTATTAAGTCTAATTTATCTAAAAAATCCTTAAATTTCTCAAGACCTACCGCTTGAGCAATTCTAACTGATCCAATATTCCCAGATCTTATCAATATTTGTTCTGCTGTTAAATCAGATGGAAGATTTTTGTCATACTCCCTTATGATGTTGCTTCCACATTGAATTTTTTTTTTTAATTTTTTAAATTCTGTATGTGGTTCTATGACTTTTTCGTGAATACCGGCTGCTAAGGTGAATGTCTTAAAGACTGAACCTAGCTCATAAACTCCTTTAGTGGCTCTATTAATATATTTTACATCTGAAATATTTTTCCTTTTATTAGGATCAAAATCAGGAAGTGATGTTAAAGATATTATCTCACCAGTATTTACATCCATTAATATTGCGGCACTACCTTTAGCTCTAAATATCTTATTAAATTTGATTAATTCTTCTCTAATTAAAAACTGAATATTCTTATCAACAGATAATTTAATTGTTTCTTTATTATCCTTTAATTTTTTATCCAAAGATTTTTCAAGTCCAGAAATACCGTTATTTTCATCATCAATTTGACCAATAATATGACTAAATAAATTTTTTTGAGGATATACACGTGTAAGTTTTTCTTCTGGAATAATAGATTTATCACCAAGCATCATTATTTTTTCATATTTCTCATCAGAGATTTTTTTTTCAAACCAAAAAAATTTATTATTTTTAATTCTGGATTTTATAGAGCTATAATCTTTATTTGGAAAAATATAACCAAGATTTAACAACAATTTTTTTTCATTAATTATTTCAACTGGGTTTATACCAATATCTATTGAGCTTACTGTTTTAGCTAAAAAGTTTCCATTTCTATCAACAATATCTGCACGTATAAGTTTATCAAAAACTTCTGGATTATTAATTGTAAAAGCTTCACTTTTTCTAAATCCAAGATGAAATAAGTGAATTGAAAAAATAATTGAAATTATAAAAAAAACAAAAAAAATAAAGGCTACACGATTAAATCTAACATTAATATTTTTTTTATTTCTATCATATCGAAATTCATCATTCTTTTCATACAAAATTATCTTATCATTATTGTTCATTTGTTTTTCCTGTTATCTTCAAATCATCAACAACTAATTTATTATTAATTATTTGAATTGTTTTTAGTTCTTTAAGTGATTTTTTAATAAGTAAGTTTTCAAAGTATAATTTTTGATATTCTAATAATCTCTCAGAGGAACTTAAATAATCAAACTCTAATTTAGAATCTTTATAACTTTTTTTTAAAAATGAGATACTCTCTGTTTTATTATAAATTTGATCATCTAAATTTTTTGTAGAATTTTTAATTAGTGAGGTACTTATTATGAGTAATAATATTAAGGAAAAAACAGTTAATTTAATCATATTTTCAATCCTAAATTTTCTATTTCCAGTAAATGGGAAAATTTTTTCCTAAGATCACTCTCAATTTCAAAAACATTCTCTTTTTTAATGATATACCTCAGTTTTGCTGATCTAGAAGGTGGGTTAAGTTTAATTTCAGAATTAGTGGGAATAATTGCCCTCTTTAATGGCATCTTAAACAAAATTTCCTTTTGTTCAATTTTTGGCTCATACCTAGAAATACTCTTGTTTTCTGACAAATTTTTAAAAAAATATTTAACTATTTTATCTTCTAAAGAATGAAAGGTTACTACAGCTAATACTCCATTTTTTTTTAATATCTTAACAGAAGAAATAAGACCATTTATTAACTCACTGATTTCTTTATTTACAAATATTCTTAGTGCCTGAAAAGTTTTGGTTGCACAGTGTGTCCTATTATTTTTTCGCTTTTTTGATTTTTCAATAATCTTGACAAGTTCTTGGGTGTCTATATTTCTAAATTGTCTCTCTTTAATTATATTTCTTACTATAAATTTAGCATCTTTCTCATCACCAAAATTTTTTAATATTTTTTCTAAGTCTTGTTGGTCTAAATTTTTAATTACTTCATTTGCAGAAAATTCGTTGAGACCCATCATCATATTTAATTTTCCATCAGAATTAAATGATAAGCCTTTTAGTGGATCTTTAATTTGTGTTAAAGAAAAACCTAAATCAAAAAAAATACCTTTAATATTTTCATTTTTTAATTTTAAATTTTCTAGCTTTCCAAATCTGTGATTTTTAAATAAAAATCTTCCAGGATATTTTTTTGATAGCTTATCTGCAATAATTCTACTATTTATATCTCTGTCTAAACCAATTACTTTTGTATTTTCATTTTTTAAAATTTCTTTTGTGTACCCGCCTTGTCCAAACGTACAATCAATAAATGTGCCACCATGTTGAGGGGAAATAACGCTAATAATTTCTTTTAGCAGTACTGGATAGTGTTTTACATTATCCGATACTATGGTGGCTTCCATTTATTTTTTTGAAGACCATTAATTTTTTTGTCTTCTTAAAAATGCTGGTATTT
>MDTD01179146.1_pt1 | contig 24827 bp, 13 predicted proteins | sample 811221 | NCBI WGS metagenome assembly MDTD01 (sample SAMN05326646, study PRJNA326480) | marine metagenome | isolation source: seawater | place: Pacific Ocean: South West | collected 2011 | reverse complement strand
TGTCTCAGGGCACGGGTAAGAATCCAGGTCAACCGCTCTTCTCTCGGTTGTGGGGAAATGGTTATCTGCCCAGTAGTCATCAGGGCGTTAAATTACGACCGGGCTCCAGTCCCGTTCTTTATCTGGCCAACCCCGATGGGGTGACCGCTACCAGTCGGCGACAGTTGCTTGATGACTTGGGAGCTCTCAATCGGTTTCGCGCCGATGAAACAGGAGATCCCGAGATTCTGGCTCGCATCGATGCCTATGAAATGGCCTTTCGCATGCAAACTTCCGTGCCAGATCTGATGGATTTGAGTGACGAGTCGGAAGCCACGTTTGAAAGATACGGACCGGATTCACGTAAGCCGGGTAGCTTCGCGGCCAACTGCTTGTTGGCACGCCGCATGGCAGAGCGAGGCGTTCGCTTTGTCCAATTGTTTCATCGTGGTTGGGATCAACACGTGTCGCTCCAACGACAACTTCCAAGACAGTGCCAAGATGTGGATCAACCCTCGGCGGCTCTCGTCAACGATCTCAAAGAACGCGGCTTACTTGACGAAACGCTCGTAATCTGGGGCGGAGAGTTTGGACGGACCGTTTATAGCCAGGGAGCGATTGGCAGTCCTGGTGCTGGTCGCGATCATCATGGCCGGTGCTTCTCGATGTGGATTGCCGGCGGAGGAATCAAGGCTGGTTTCGAATATGGGAAGACCGATGATTTTTCGTACAACGTTGTTGAAGATCCGGTCCACATCCGTGATCTCAACGCCACGATCCTTCATTGTTTGGGGATCGATCACCGTCGCTTTACCTTTAAGTTTCGCGGCCTCGATCAACGGCTGACCGGTGTTGAAGAGGCACACGTTGTAAAAGGTCTGTTGAGCTAGGCCGAAACCGCTGATAACGCGGTCAATTGGTCTCGGAAGTGTCGGAGGGTTTGTGGTCGAGTCGTCGCAGCCGAATCTGCTGAGCAGGAGTCGTTGGCTCGTTTTGTTGGCGGCGTTAATGTGGAGTATGAGTGGGTTGTTTGCCAAAGCACCCATCTTTTCCGATTGGTCGATTGAATCCCGCGGTGCGCTGCTCGCTTTCTGGCGTACCCTCTTCGCCGGTCTCTGCCTCGTTCCCTTTATCCGCAAGCCGACCTGGACATGGTGGCTTGTTCCCGCCACGGTCTTGTTTGCGATCATGAGCGTGACCTACATGTATGCCATGACGAAAACGACCGCGGCGAATGCGATCTGGCTGCAACAAACCGCTCCGCTCTGGGTCTTTGTCATCGGCGCGACGGTCTTCTACGAACCGATCCAGCGCTCCGATTGGACGATGCTCATCTCGGTCATCTGTGGTGTGGGCACGATCGTCTTTTTCGAAGTGCGCAATGCGGAGCTCGATCAATCGAGTTTGCAGGGAGTCGTGTTGGGACTGTTGTCAGGCTTCTTCTACGCGAGTGTTGTGCTTTCGGTAAGAGCTCTTCGTCGCCTCGATTCCGCCTGGCTCATATCCTTGAACCATTTGGTAACCGCCGTTCTCCTGTTGCCCTACATCTTGTACCTAGGGATCTGGCCCTCCGGCGGCCAAGTGTCATGGCTCGCGGCTTTCGGCGTTTTCCAGATGGGCATTCCCTATCTCTTGTTCGCCAAAGGGGTCAAGCACATGCCGGGCCATCAGGCCTCCTTTATCGTTTTGCTGGAACCGATCCTGGTGCCTTTTTGGGTTTGGCTCGCCTGGCATCAACACCCAGGGTACCAAACTCCCGCCTGGTGGACCTTCCTGGGTGCCGGCATGATCTTGTTCGGCTTAATCATCCGCTTCGGACTGGATCGCAATCGCTCATGTCAGAAGTGAGAGTTGCCGCTCAAGAATTATCGACCGGCCTGACGGGCCGATCTGTTTCCCATCAGGCGATATTCATCAGGGAATATCAACGCGCGAGATCTTGATGATTCCGTCGTAACCGGCCGAGGCAAACTGTTTGCCGTCGGGTGAAAAGGTGACTGACAGGACGCGGCTCGAATGACCCTGGAGTATCGATTCTTCCTTGGCCGCCTTCAGATCCTGAATAATGACGGAGTTATCGTCGGTGCCAATCGCGACTCGTTGTCGCGCGGGATCGACCGCAATCGATCGCACCGCAGATTCGGTAGGCAGAATCTGTTGAGTCCAGTTTGTCGGGCCACGATTCCAGGTAATCGATGTATTCGCCTGGTGACCGGAAACTATCTGGTCTTCACCCGTGAAGATGACCGTTCGTACGATCCCGTGGGCTGATTCGAGTCGCTCTTGTTCGGTTCCTGTTTTCGTATCCCAGAGAATCAACGACTGGTCGTGACTTGCGGAAACCAAGGTTTCACCGGAAGGCGAAAAAGAAATCGCAGTCACCGGCCCGCGATGTCCCTCCAGGATGTGTCGCTGAGTGCGACTTTCTAGATCCCACAGAATAATGCTGCGGTCATCACCGGCCGATGCCAGCAGCCGTCCATCCGGTGAAAATGCTAAACCACGGATCGCTGAGGTGTGACCGACGAGTGACTCGACAGGCTCAAGAGTCTCCGGATTCCAAAGCCTGACTTCGCGGTCGTAACCGGCACTCGCCAGCAGATCACTTGAAGGTGAATACTCGACGGCTAGAACAATGTCGTTGTGGTCGGGTAACGATTGCTCAACTTCACCCGTGTCGATGTTCCAGACCTTAATGGTGCGATCAACGCTGGCCGATATCAGTTGTTTCCCGTCGCCGCTGAATGTTAAATCCGTGATGGCACCTTCGTGCCCGATAAGGTCGCGATTGAGCGCTTGTTGGCTCCAGTCCTTTGCAATGGCTCGACGGAGTGTTGCCCATACTGGGGATTCCGAGGGGATCTGGTTGAGAGCTTCCAGGGCTTGCGGTAATTGTCGACGCTCCAAATAAACGCGCACTAATAACTCTGTCGCCGGCCCCCCCTTGGCTTCATCAGACCACTTCTCAAGTTTCTCGATGGTTCCTTCATAATCTTCCGCAAACCAGTTGGCATGGGCGGCAGCCAGTTGGAAGCTTGGCCCGTCTTCCTTCGAAGACAATCGTTCTGGGTTATTAAGTCTGGAAAGCAGTTCATCGTAGCGACCGTTCGTCTTCGCAACGGAAGTGATTTGGTTTAGAGCATTGAGCGTTGTAGCGTTAATGGCCGCGGTGGGCGTGGGGTACCAGTTGGCGTTGCCGGCACTGTTGCTGACGGGCGGTGCCGTGGCAAAGAGGAGACCTTCTCTTCGGTATTCTCCCGAATTGTGGGCGGTGAGAATGCGTTGTTGAGCGGCGGCCCATCGGCGTGTCGCATCCGTCACACTACCACCCTGACCAGGACGACGGCGAACCGCCGTGGTTATCTCTTTCGTCAACGACCACAAGATTTTTCCATAGGGATCTTGGCTGAGTTGGCTGACATTCGTTCGATTTGTGATTCGTGAGAGTCGCGATTGGGAGATTAATGTTTCCATCAACTGCAGGCCAACGCTCGCCTGTTCATTATCTTTCCAGTCCGCGATCTGAATGGATAGCATCAGTGCAGACCAAACCCGGTCTGCATCGATCTGCCCGGATTCCGCAATTAATGTTCTATCGATCGCTTGAAGGAATTCAGCAGTGACCTCGGGTTGGGCGAGGATTCGCACCAAGGGGGTGAAGTGGGTGAGTTGATTGAAGGTTTGGCTGTCACGAATCTCGCCGATGACAATCCTGGCCGCATGCTCCTGATTGGAATGCAGACAAAGACGAGTGACATAGAGCAATTGGACATCATCGGCAATGCGAGGTCGTCGGTGACGTAGCCACCGATAGGCCTTTTCGAGCGGATCGATATCAACCTCGCCCTGATCCGCGTACGGAGGATTCAACAAGACAATCAGTTTTGCAATCGTGCTTTCGTCCGATTGATCATCGAGCCATTCCATCGCCTGACGACAATCAGCGGATCGCCCGGTTACCCAGGAGGCGGTGGCGGCAAGTTGCACTTCGACTGGGTTACGTCGGTCTTCGTTCGCTAAATCGGCGATCCACGCCACCTGTTCCTCGGGGTCGTAGGCCAGAACGAGAAGCGATACAGCGGCATACACCTTCGTGTCTTGGAGGCTGGCCGAGCCACCCGCTTTGAGAATCTTGGGGTCGAAAAACTCTTGCAGCGTACGTGAGTTTCTGCGGCCTTGTTGTTCGATACGGCCCGCCAGCGTTCGAAATGCCGTATAGGCTTGAATCGCAGTTTGCACGCGAGGGTATTCCGGTGGCAAACCACTCCCGCGCACCAATTGAGATCCGACGTTCGTTTGGATCACGGCTCGCAATGACTTCCGGCCGGCACTGCGTTGGTCCATCGCCAGGTGAATCAAGCCAGAACGGTATGCCAATTGCCAGCTCTCAGGGAATCGTGCCAAGCCGGCTTCGACAAATCGTTGTGCCTGAAAAACGTCACCTCGTTCTAGCAGTCGATCTACCGCATTGAAGATCTGATCGTAGGTAGCTGAGTCGCGCAGTAATTCGTCCCAGATTTGGGATGCTGCTTCCAATTGATTGTTTTGGCGATAGAGTCTTGCCAGCTTTTCCAGGCCTTGGGCATCTCGTTGTAATCGCGTCAGTTGTTCCTGGTATTTCACGGCAATCGATGGCTGGTTGGTCGTCTCCGCAAGCCGCACCAGGTCATCGAGGATGGTCGTATCGTTTGGAAATTGTCTTTGTAGAGCTGACAATTCCTCAATCGCCTTGTCGGTACGATTCATTCGGTCCAACAGATGGACAAGGGATAGTGTGCCACTGTAGATGTCGTCTTTTCCGCGCCGGGCTCGATTGACCTGCTCAAGTAACCACTTCCGTTGGTCGAGATCCGAAGTCCAATCGAGAATCCATGACAGGATGGTCCTTTTTTCAACTAAAGATTCCGATAGTTGAAAACAAGAGAAAGCTTCTTCCAAAGCTCTTTGGTTTTGTCGGCTGTCTCGTAGCGCTGTCGCATATTGCCGTCGCATTTGCAGATCGTTGGGAGCGACTTGTACGGCCCGTTCAATCGATTCAAGTCGCTGATCGAAGTCGCCACCGCGCATTGATACCGTGGCACGTAGCAAATGGGATTCGGGATTGTTGGGTGCCGCGCGAATCAAGGCATTAGCAGCCTGCATCGCGGCCTGCAGATTGTTTTGCCGAAGCTCCAAATCAATGATTCTTTGATAATCGTCTTGGTGACGTGCTCGATCCAATTGGATGAGTCGCTGGTATTGCTCAACCGCTAAGGATGGCTGGTTGGCACTTTCCAGCATCTTGGCGAGTTGTCGCACCAGCACAGGGCTCTCTGGCGATCGCTCGACAGCTAGTGACATTTTGCGAGCTGCCTCTACCGGTTGTCCGCTGGCGGCCAAGAGACTGGCTTGAGTCCATACGGCTGCCACGTCGTTTGGATTGTCTTGCGCTGTCTCGTCAAGTTCCGCCGTCGTTTCGCGAATGGTGTCTGAGCGAGTCGCAATCATGACCCGGAATCGGACCGCTGCTTCCGTCCAGGCAATCGATGATGTCGGCCAGATTTTCAATTGTTCCAACGCTTCTTCATAGCGACCCACCGTTACCAGGAGATTGACCCATCGCTCCTGATACGCCAGATCGCTGGTCGTTTGTTTCGCTGCGCTGGCAGCTGCGGATACCGCTTCGTCCAGATAACCGAGTCGCTCAAGCGTGCGCGAAACCTCATCCCAGGCCGCGGCAGATTTGTCGGCTGCCATGGCAAGACAGGTCTGAATCGCCTCGTCGCGACGATTAAGTTGGTGCAGAAGCTGCGCCAGATACTCTTGGTATTGGGGCGATGTGGGATCTCGCTGTATCGCCTCCCGCAGAAATCGTTCGGCGGTGGTCAGCAACACCGCCTCTTGATCGAGCAAGACGGCTGGCAATACTTTCACCTTCGATCCACCAACCAGATCGGTGGGAATGGCTGCCTCTAAACAGGCGTTGGCTACCTGCATCGCCAGGGCGGCATCAGACGAGTCGATCGCTGCGATGGGCTCCCACGCCTTCACTGCCAATTGACGAGCGCGTGCAGGGTCTCGGCTGGAGCCTTGCAGATGCAATCGTCCTAATTCAAGTTTCGTTTCTGCATCCGTGGGATTCAGCTTTGTCAGCTCGGTCTGTTGACGAATGGCCGCATCAAAGTTGCCTTCACGGATGTACATGGAAATCAAACCCTGATGAATGGCTTGATTCTGAGGTGATCTTTGCAACGCCTGCTGGTAAATCGTTTCTGCTTGATCGATTTGGTCCGCACTCGAGAATGCTGCGGCTAGTCGTGTCATCGAGGTGAGATCGTTCGGTTGCCGTTCGAGCCGCGCCGTCCAAAAATCAATCAGTTGTTGAGTGCCACCTTGGTTTTGCAACGCGCTTTCGAGTAAGGCAATAACGTTTTCGGCTTGCCAGCTTTCAGGACGCACTTGATCCAAAAGTGGTTCCAGTTGTTCCACCGCCAAAGCTTGCTCGCTGGCCTGCAAATAGAGCCGAGCAATTTCCATCCCCGCGGTGAATCGTTGGAAAGGATCATCTTGAGACTGGGATTCGATCGATTTCCAGATCTGCAATGCGCTTTCGCGATTTCCCTGTCGTTGTAAATCGCCTGCCAGCTCAGTCAAAACTCGTGTGTCATTCGCAAATTGTTTGGCGAGCTGCTCCGCAATTGCCTCCGACTTATCAAACTCACCCAGCTGTCGATATGCACTGGCAAGCTGTTTGGACATCGCCAAATAGTCGAGACGTGGTACCCTCATTTCCAGGGCAGTCTCTAAGGCCTTCGTCGCCTCAACTGTTTTTCGCTGTCGCATGAGTTCGTCACCCAACAGCAAATGAACATAATAGTCGCCCGGAATTAAGGTGCTCGCCTGTTTAAATGCGGCGAGTGCCGTTTCGCGGTTACCAAGCTCTTGGCAAACAAGTCCCCACGCCAGCCAGAGTGATGCGTCGTCTTGTTCGGTATCGAGTCGGGAAGTGAGTCGTTGCTTGAGTTCATCGAGACGGTTGGCGTCGCGATAGTGTCGCACCCACAATTCCAACGCTGTCCCGCGACGAGGCCGCCGCAACACGACCTTTTCAAAGCGATCGGCTTTTGTTTGAAACGCCGCGTCCTCATCCGTTTCCTGGCCGAGGCTAGGCAGCGCATGAAAACTGTCGAACCAGAGGATGCTGGCAAGCAAGCAAACCGGAAAAATGACAAAAGAAAATCTTGACGCGTACATTCATGCCTCGGGGGACCAGCAAGTACTTCCATGAGCGTCTGGTAACAGGACGGATGACCTTATTATTTCACTTGGCTTTTCGCCTGACGACTACCGACAAAGAACGCTTTCTCGGTAAATTTACCGATTAAACAGCCGTTTGGCAGAAAATGGTAGCTTCGGTGGAGTTTTCGGCTTGGGGTCTCCGAGCCTGTCATCTTGGTATGGCCTGCGAAATGATTGAATTCTCGGCGCTTGGGCTCGCGAGCAGCCGACGACGGTAACCCTCCGTCCGATACGGGTTCCACTTTTTTTAGATTTTTTTGGCGGAAGCCAGCCCTCGAATTGACTCTTGGTTTCGAACGGGCTCCTAGTCGAGGGCAAATCATCGCAGAAAAAGGTGCAACCCATGAAACACCGCAAGCATAACCGGCGCAAATCCCTACGTTCTCTCCAACCAAAACTTGAACAGCTTGAATGTAAACGGCTCTTAGCCGGTGATGTTGTCGGTCCGATCGATGAACCCGTTTCAGTCATGGGTTCTATCTCAGGCACGAAGTGGGAAGACGTAAATCGGAATGCTGAACGTGACGCCAATGAGTCAGGATTGGCGGGGGTCACCATCTATATCGATGCCAATAACAATGGCGAATTCGATCGGGGAGAGCGTTCCACCGTGACGCGCCGCGACAATCCGGCTACGGATTTCGATGAAGGCGGAATGTATGCTTTTCGCGGTTTAGAGGAGGGGCGCTACTGGGTACGTGAAGTGGTACCGAACGGATTTGTTCCCACCTATCCAAACGGTTTGGCGCCCGATGACGATCCAAACCGCAGGGGACATCTCGTTTCGGTTGAACAAGGTGAGCATGTTCGAGGTATTGATTTTGGTAATCATCGTCTGCTTGTCGAGCCAGGTGGAGTGCGAGGAACAAAATGGGAGGATCTCGATGGTGACGGAGAACGAGATCCAGACGAACCGGGTTTACCAGGCGTTGTGATCTATTCGGATTTGAATCGCAATCGTCGTCTTGATCGAAACGAACCATTTACACGCACATCACGAGATATTCCGGAAACGGATTTTGATGAAGGCGGCATGTATGAGATCAACGGACTGCGGCCAGGTGATCACGTGATCCGCGAAATCGTACCGGAGGGATACCGTCAGACCTTTCCCTCGACCGGTCCTGTCATCGTGGATGTCGCTGGCGATAGCGATGGCGACAGCGATGAGTACGCTTCCGTCCGACCCAATCGCCTTGATTTGAACATTGCGGCGGACGACTACGAGACGGTTGAGGTAGCCGTCGCCATTCATCCGCTCTGCTTCGCTCCAGTCGAAGTCGATGTGGTGGCGAGCAACCCAGACGTCAGAATGCGAAATCTATCCGGCGTTCAGTTAAACGGATGTGGCGGAGACGTATCCAGATTTGAAGTTGCGATCGCTTCCGACGGGACCGCTCAAAGGTTTTCGCTCGTCTTCGTCAATCGAACGTCCGGCGAAAGATTTGCTTCTATTCCTGTCACTCTCAACGCCATGCATCCCCGCGGAGCTCATCATGTGACCGTTCCATCGGGTGAGACGGTGGAGGGACTCGATTTTGGTAATCGACCGATTGCGACGAGTGCGATTGAGGGCAGTAAGTGGCTTGATATCAATGGCGACGGGCTTCGCGATGTTGAAGAATCGGGCATTGCGGGCGTCGCGATTTATTTGGATCTCAACGGAAATCGTCGTCGGGACCGAAACGAACCGGCAACGGTAACTTCCCGTGACAATCCGAGCACGCCGGAGGATGAGACGGGTCGGTATCGTTTGGGAGGCTTGCGGGCTGGCGAATATGTCGTTCGTGAAGTGATTCCAGAGGGATACGAGCAGACGTTCCCCGGAATTGACGCGGAAGTCTTGAATTCACGGACGGGCAGTTTCAATCCGGGAATTGCGTTGGATCTTGATATTACGGATGCCGAGGCACTCAAAAATGCCGATCGGTCACTTGATGCAACGATCGATGTAACGGTGGTATGGCCGAACACTTGTGGAACGATCAAGGCCGATGAAACGGAACACGCGGTGATCGGCAACCATGTGTTGATCGAACTGAGTGGTCATCAGGTCGGCGATCTTTGTGCGGAGGTCATTACTCCGGAAGTGGTTGAAGTCGACATACCTGAGATCAGATCAGGTCGTTACGACGTCATCGTTACCTTACAAGAAGATCTTTCTCGCGAAGCCGATGTTCCGACGCTGTACGCCGTGGGACGTGTCGCACTTGGTGGGAATGGTCAACACGTTGTAACGCTCGGCGTCAATGAAACGGTTGAAGGCGTGGATTTTGGTAATCGCGATGAGCGATACCATGCCGTGGTCCAGGGTACGAAGTGGCTCGATCGAAATGGCGATGGTGTGCGACAACGGCATGAGCCTGGTATTGCTGGGGTTACTGTTTATTCAGATAGGAACTTCAACGGTGAGCTTGACAGAGGCGAACCGCACGCCGTCACGATGGCTGACGATCCGACAACTCGCATCAATGAAGCCGGCCACTATTGGTTGGAGAACCTATGGCCTGGAGAGCATTTGATCACCGAGGTCTTGCCCGCTGGATTCGAGCGGACCTTCCCTTTGCCGACTGGCGAGGGCGGTACCTGGCCTGAAAATGATCCCTACTTTTTCGATCTGAAGCCGGGTGAGGTTCTGACGAGTATTGATTTTGGAAATCACCCAATGAATCAGGAATTGGGCGTCGTCAGCGGTTTCAAATGGTCGGATCTGGACAACAATGGCCACCGTGAGTCCGATGAACCCGGACTTGCCGGTGTCACCATCTACTTGGATGCCAATTTGAACAATCAGTTCGATTTGGGTGAACTGGCCACTCGCACAATGCGAGATAACCCGCTGACTCCAATTAATGAAACCGGAATGTACTTGATTGAAGGTGTGCGAGCCGGCTTCTACATTGTTCGGGAGATCATTCCTCCAGGATTCATTCAAACATTCCCTGAGGAGATGACCTGTTTGGCAGTCTTCTGTTCTGGTCGTGGTCATGCCATCAACGTTGATCCTGGGCAGAGCGTGGAAGGCCTTGATTTCGGCAATCATCTTGTACGAGAGCCGGCATCGATTCATGGTCTGAAATGGCTCGACCGTAACGGTAATGGTGAGCGTGAGCGTAATGAGCCTGGTCTAGCCGGCGTTACGATCTTCGCAGATATCAACCTGAACGGAGAACTTGATCGTGGTGAGCCTCACGCCCAAACTCGACGTGACGATCCTGATACAAGGATCAACGAAACGGGGATGTACCAGCTGAACGTCAGGCCTGGAGAGCATCTGATCTTGGAAGTTGTTCCGGATGGCTACCGACAAACCTATCCCAACCCCCAGCGTCGCATCGCGTTCCCCTTTAACCTGGGTCATCGCGTCGACGTTTCGGCAGGCGATATCGTGCGAGGCATTGACTTTGGTAATCAGCCCAGGCTACCCCTGACCGGTGCTGTTGAAGGCATGAAGTGGTTGGATCGGAACGGTAACGGGGAGCGTGAGCGTAATGAACCGGGCTTGTCGGGTGTCGTTATTTATTCCGACATCAACAACAATGGTCGACACGATGCTGACGAACCGACAACACGCACACAACGTGATAATCCGCGGACGGATGTGGACGAGCGAGGCTTGTATCGCCTCGACGGCTTGGCTCCGGGACGACATGTCATTCGAGAAGTCATCCCGAGAGGATTTGTGCAGACAGCGCCTCATGGAAGTGCGAAAGTTGGCAATCAAGTTAGCGAAGATTTGCCTCCAGGACGGGCATTGTCCTTTGAGCTGATCGATGCAGGACTTGATCAAAATGCAACCGGTGGTATGGGACTAGGCCTCACTTTCAAAGTTGTCTGGCCGAATGGCTGCGGTACGCTCATCCCGAGCATGGCTGAAGCCAAGATTGAAGGCGATCAAATCCGCGTCGAATTGTTCGGGACTCAGGAAGGCGTAATATGCACTCAGGCCCTTGAGGCTGAGCGTCAGCGAGTCTTCTTGCCGCCACCCCCGAATGGTGAATATCGGGTTGAAGCGGTATTGAACGAAAGCAGAACCTCCGACGGTCCTTTCTTCGACGCATTTAAATTGAAGGGCGAAGTTGTCGTGCGTCACGATGGTCACCATCGGGTTTCTGTCCAGCCAGGTAAAACGGCCGGTCGATACAACTTCGGAAATCGACCCATTCGCCGGTTTGAAACTGGTGACTTTGATATGAATGGAAACGTCGCTGATTCCGATATCGATTTGCTCGCGATTGCGATTCGAGCGAAACACAGTGAAGCCGAGTATGACCTGACCGGCGACGGTGAACTGGATGATCGGGACTATGACCATATGGTCAAACAGATTGCCAAGGCTGAGTACGGTGATGCGAATTTGGATGGAGTCTTTGACTCCACCGATCTCGTGCAAGTCTTTAAGATTGGCAAGTACGAGGATGATGCCGAAGACAACGCCGGTTGGGCGGATGGCGACTGGAATGGAGATGGAGACTTCGATAGCACGGATCTAGTTCACGTCTTCCAGCACGGGAACTACGAAGCAGTGGATGCGTTATTCGGTAGCTAGATCGTCGTCAATCTCTCAAATAAGTGAAACGAATCTCCCTCTCAGGACGCGACTGAGAGGGGAACACTGAGAGGGAAATGTAGAACAGACCGACCGGGTCATTGCCGGTCGGTCTGTTTGTTTTTTATCTTTACCCGATGCAGCCTAACGGGACTTGGTGGTGTAGTTTGCATGAACCGCAACGCGGATCGTTCCCTCACTGGCAACTTCGAATTGACCTGCCGCTGGGCCGTGAGTTTCCGAAGCACCAACCGGTCCGTTAAGTATTACGGCCACGGTGCGACATGTCCCAACTTCAAGAATCAAGGATCCGGCCAGATCCATTTTGAGTGAGTTTTCTTCTGCGTTGTTGGCGATCAGGCGAATGTCGAAGATTGCACATTGGCGATCTTCGATCTTCTTGACTTCACTCAAACGAAGCTGGAATTGCGTGATGTTCTTTACGGTGTCAGGAAACCCAAGCAGCTCGCGAGCAACTTGGGTTGGGAGCCGGACGGTCTCTCCCACGCGAATTTGTCGTTGATCGAAAAAGTTCGCGATCGGATTTGGCAAGCCAAAGCTCTCCATGTTCTGACGGACAATTTCTTTCTCCAAAGCCGGTGGCTCGGTCCCGTTCGGATAAGTGATCGTCAATGCGTTGCCTTCGCGAACTACCAAATAAGACTTTCCGGTTACCGGTTGAGGCGTGGGTGGTTGTGCCGTTGCGTCCTGCGAACTCTCCGCTGTTTTCAATGCGACACTCGACTCGTCATATTGAACTTGAGCTTGGATGGGTGCGTTTGGACCGACGTTAAGGATGGTCAATTCCCGCAATTGTTTGCGGCCAATCGACTGGTTTTGAGCTTGGACCACCTGGCCGGATTGTCGGATCAACAGCCTCATATCCAAGTCGCATTCGATCGTTTGGATGGATATATCGCCGGGTTGAGCCGGTCGCTTTGAAAATACAATGGTTTCAATGGCGTTTGCTGAATTCATCAGGAAAACTGTCGTTATTAAGAGCGTCAGCGTCTTTCGATGAAGGCACATCCGTTTGCCTTTCTGCCGGTCTGGCGGTGCCGATCGGCGAGGGAGGATCCCAACCAGAGATCCAGAGATGAGGATTTCCGAGACTCAAAATAGGGGCGGATTCTTCGAGAATATGACTTGGTCGTCAAGGTTAATTTCTGTTGACAATCGACCGAAACGGACCCGGCAGAAGATACGTAAAACCCTCAAATCTCCCACTGATTGCGCATTTTCATCGCTTATCTGGCAAACTATAATGACAGCTGTGAAATTCCACTCAATTTTGACTACACTGGATCGAGTTGAGTGCCCCACAAAGGAACACTGGAAGGTCAACGGAACTGTGGCAGGAAAAGGTCTCCAAGCCAGTCGGTTTGAGTACAAGTACTACGTCGACGAAGGTCGCGCTAGGGCTATTCGTGACTTCGTGAAGAGTTACTTGGAACCTGACGAATTCCTTGTGAAGTTTGGCGGCATTGGATATCCGGTTTGCAGTTTGTATCTCGATAGCTCGGGACTACTGCTTTACGACCAAACGATGCAGGGTCAAAAGAATCGATTCAAACTCCGAATCAGATTCTACGACGACAATCCAGAGAACCCCGCGTTCCTCGAGATTAAGCGTCGTGACTCGGACGTGATTAAAAAGAAGAGAGCAGCAATTACAAGAGAAGGGGCCAAGTTAGTTCTCGCCGGAGAAACACCTTCGGTTGATTGTCTCTATGGCTCGAAGCGAACGATGCGGGCAGTCGATGCCCTCGATGAGTTTTGTTATTTGCGCGACCGGATTTCAGCTTACGGTTGCAATTATGTTTATTACCATCGCGAGGCATACGTTTCGCCAGATAGCAATCAGATTAGGGTGACATTTGATCGCCAGTTGGAGGGGGGAGTGTACGTCCCCGGCACGGATTTAGCCATCCCACGAGACAGCGCGCGGCCAAAAATGGAAGGCGTCGTGCTGGAACTGAAGTTTACGGATCGGTTCCCAACCTGGATGGGGAATTTGGCTAAGGATTTTAACTTGCAACGCACGTCCGTACCTAAGTACGTGTTGTGTGTTGATGTTCTGAAGGACAAACGCGTTCTGAAGAGCCCCGGGCATTCAATTCCGACGACATGAACAACTGGTTCGAATTACTCTTCTATAGCGACTACGATTCCATCGGTGGTCCTCAGCAAGCTTTGTTCTTGCTGTTGCTAGCGTTTGTCATTGGACAAATGATCGGCTGGACTTACATGTGGACCCACCGTGTCTTGTCGTATTCCCAGACATTTACGTCGTCGTTGGTGATTTTACCTGTCCTCGTATCGCTCATGATGATGCTCATGGCCGGTAGTGTATTTATTGCCTTCGGTCTATTAGCCGTCTTTGCCGTGGTTCGTTTCCGAAACGTTCTTAAAGATACGCGGGATACCAGCTACGTTTTGTGGGCGATCGTCGAGGGAATGGCGGTCGGAACTCGACAAGAATCGACGGCGGTGATCGGTGCTTTAGTCGTGATTGGTATTTCGGTTTATATGCGAGTCACCCAATTTGGTAGCCGTCAACGCTATGACGTCGTACTCAATTTGCTCTGTGCCGCAGACGCGAACCTCACCACTGTGCTGAAACGGCACAGTCGCAAGATGCAGCTTGCCGCGTCCCGAAAGGTCGGTGATGGCATCGATATGTCGTACCGTTTGCAGCTTCGCGATCCAACGCGAAGTCATGATTTGCAAACGGAATTGGAAAGTACTGAGGGAGTTCAACGAGTCTCCCTCTTCATGCGAGAAGACGAGTCGGAGGTTTAAGCGTGCCGCAATCTTCTCGAATACCGACGCCAATGATCCAGCATTGGCACCGCTTCCGTCTCGGGGCGTTGCCAATCATCAGCTTTGTGCTGATGGTCTTGCTCACCTTGGCGTTGTGGGAGAAGCAAGCTTACAACGGATCCGTGATCGGTGAGATCCAGGGTCAGCGGCTTGATGTTGTCGCCGATATGAGCGGCGAAATCATGACGGGTAGTGCAAGCTGGCAGCTGTTTCAGCCAGTTCAAAAGGGCGATGTAATCGCTCAGCTCGATAATCAACAGACGCTTGCCCGATATGAAGCGGCTCAGGCGGAACTCGTTAAACTCGGGAAAGACCTCGAAGCGGTACGCAGTAATCACGAGATTGAGGCGATCAACGCTCGCCAACAGCAATATCAAGAGTGGCTGCGTCTGAAAATAGATTACGAGGATAAGCAGGTTGAGTTTTTGCAACTGACCACCCAGGTCAGAATCGACAAGGCTAGTCTACAAGAGGTTAAGAATAGTATTGAACAGTTGAGTGGACTGCTGACTGGCCCCGGTGGGCTCGCTCAGTTGGAACGTGAAGCGAGCGACCTACAGACCAGAATCGCCGAAAGCGAACCGCTCATTCGACTCACGCAACAACAGCGTAATCAAGCCAAGGAATTGCTCGACGCCTACTCATCCACCATTGAGTTGCCTGAGGTTGACACGCTACTTGCCCCTATCCGTGCCGGAATCTCTGTTCAAGAAGCTGTGATTGAAGAGCTGAATGCCGAACTTGCAAGCCTGCAGATTACCGCTCCTATCGGCGGCGTGATTGCAGCCATCCACCGGCGACCGGGTCAGCGCGTTGTCGCAGGTGATCCGATTGTGACGATCGCTAGCAAGGAAATGACCTATGTGTTGAGCTACGTTCGGGAGACCAACCCAACGCCGCTGCGTCCAGGCATGGGTGTCGTGCTTCGCTTAAGAAAGCCCGGAGCAACTCATCAGGATTTCCGGACTCAGGTTGAAGAGGTTGGACCTCATGTGGAGCCGGTTCCGCCCCATCAACTGAACGACCAATCCTTGGCCGAATGGGCGACTCCGATCAAGATTCGTATCCCCGATTCGCTCCGGCAACAGGGTGTGCGACCCGGTGATCTCTTAAACGTGATTCTTCACGATTCGCAGACTGCGCAAGCACAGTGAACTCTCTCGATACGCCTTGTCGACCGCTTTTCTCCTGCCTGTCGATTACTCCTCGCGGACGGCATTGGTACGCATAGCTCTACCCCCATGCGCGTCCTGGTATTCAGCTCTTGCTTCTCCGTGATGTGATTCCGTGAGTTGGTGAGGCTTTTTCACGTATTGGCCTTGACGCTGTCGTGCAATCTCCGTACTTTTCGCCCGTCAATACATCCATAAAACAGATTCCTTTCGGGATAAATCGATGACCAACACCAACTCGAATTCCTCCATGAGCAAGAGCCAGCCTTTGCCATCCGTGCCCTTTTTGGACATTGGACGGGAGAATGCCCCGTTGAATGCCGAGATTCAAGAAGCGATTGCTAATGTTTGTAAGGCGGGATACTTTGTTATGGGCCCAGAGTGTCACAAGTTAGAAGAGTCTATCGCGGAGATCTGCGGTGTTTCTAACGGTATCGGCTGTGCTTCGGGAAGTGACGCACTGTTGCTATCGTTGATAGCATTAGACGTCAAACCAGGCGACGAGGTGATTGTTCCTAGCTTCACCTTCTTTGCCACCGCAAGCGCCGTTTGGCGACTCGGTGCCAAACCGGTTTTTGTGGACATTGATCCCGTCACCTACAACTTGGATCCCGCCAAGTTCGAAGCGGCTATCACGCCTGCTACCAAGGGTGTTATCCCCGTCCATTTGTTTGGCCAATCCGCCGACATGAAAGCGATTGGTGAGATCGCGAAAGCGAATCATCTGTTTGTTATTGAGGATGCAGCTCAAGCGGTTGGTGCCACTTGCAATGGGCAGCCGGTAGGAAGTCTTGGCGATGTTGGTTGTATTAGTTTTTATCCGACCAAGAATCTTGGAGGCTTCGGCGATGGCGGCATGTTGGTAACCTCCAACGACGAATTAGCCGAACGTCTTCGATTGCTCCGTGCACACGGCATGAAGCCTCGCTACTACCATAAAGAGGTGGGCGCTAACAGTCGACTTGATTCGATCCAGGCCGCTGTCTTGAACGTCAAACTGCCACGCCTCGAAGACTGGACCGTCTCACGCCGCCGTAACGCCGGTAGTTATGACGAAATGTTCCGTGCTCAACAATTGAATCGGTATTTGACGCTGCCGGTCACGCAGAGTGGTATGCGGCATGTGTGGAATCAATACACGATTCGAGTTTTGAATGGTTTACGAGATGGGTTACGAGCACATCTTCAGGAGTCCGGTGTTGGAACCGAAATCTATTATCCGGTTCCGCTCCACCAGCAGCAATGTTTTCAAGCTTTAGGTTATTCGGCGGGGAGTCTTCCGGAGACCGAGTTAGCAGCAAGCGAAGTTTTGAGTTTGCCGGTATTCCCGGAACTCAAAATTGAGGAGATGCAGACCGTCGTCCATCATATTGCTCGCTTTTACCAGAGCCGCATCCCCAGTGTTACGACTCAGGTGACCCCCGGCGTCATGACCAACGCCTAGCTCACGATCTTCAAGCCGTTCTTCGGCTGTCACGGGATTGAGGTCGCCATTTTGCTGGCTCTTGTGCCTTTTTGCGGCACAAGGGCCCAACGGCCATTCTGAAATAATTTCCCGTTCGTAGATCTGGATCGTGCGATCGTCACAACGCGTACAACACCCTTACGTGGTGAATCGCGTGCGATGTACGCGGCGCGAAACTCTTTCACGTAATCCGGTCGTACTGACGATGAATGACTTTGTTCGTTAGGGAATGTGCGCAAGCGATTCATTTCCTGGCCACGTAGGAGTGGCATGGTCTGCACGGAGGATTGATAAGATGAGCCCCGCTGTTGTCGGTTGGACGAAGTGTTGAAATCTATAAGTAATCATTTGCGACTTGTTGTCGACGATAATCGATCGGCAGATCTTGAAACACGATTCGATCTGCCGGGCTTGAACACCTTTTTGAAGGCGTTTGAGGAACTCACCAGTTGGACTCTGCAGTGCCAAGTCAGTGAACCCGTTCGTGCGGACAGAGCCTTAGGCCGCATGACGATGTCGGTTGATGGTGAGCTTGAGTATCTATGTCTTAATCCGCTTGCGGCCGATGCCAAGCAGGGAATGGAAACCCCGCTGGTCACTCGCCAGTTCGGTCAAGGGTTATCCCGGATCCTTACTGAACTGCAGTCGACGCGACGTGCCCTTTGGCAGCGTGAAGCCGAACTGGCGACCGCCATTCCGGTCGTCTCGGATCAGGAAGATGCATCCCAATTGGCATCCCGGATCCAATCCGTGTTACGAGGGACGGTTGAATGTCTCGATGGTAGCGCAGCGGCGTTGTATCTGTTGGACGATGCAACCTCGAAACTCAAGTTGCGATCTCATTGGGGCCTGCCACACCTGCGATTTGTAGAACCGGCTCGTCCGCTCCGAGGCGCGATGGCCGATCTGGAAGCATTGACGGGCAAGGCGGTTGTGCTGGAGGATACTCGTGAATTTCCCCACTGGAATGTGCCGGAAGAGTATCTCTCCGCGATTTGCGTTCCCGTGACCGGACCCAATGCGATCCTCGGTACATTGTGGTTCTTCTGCGAACGCGTTCGGGATTTCTCATCGCAAGACACTCAGTTGGTCGAAATGTCCGCGGGTCGGTTGGCGACGGAATTGGAGCGGCGAGTGTTATTGAATGCCGTCGACGACAACCAGTCACTCCAAGATCAGCAAGAAGCAATCCAGCAGTGGGTCCAGGATCGGGCTCGGATTGTACCCCCGATGCTCGATGGATGGAGTGTCTCTCAGGCTCAACTTGGTCCCGCGGATTCAGCCGGTTTTCACCACTGGCGACTGCTCGACCAGGATCACCTGATGGTTGCTCTCTCCGGTATGGGAGGCGCAGGACCGCAAGGAGTTCTGACCTCCGCACTGATCCGCGGCGCATTGCAATCGCAGATTCAGTTCACAGAAGAGGTTGTGGAAGTCCTGCAAAACCTAAATCAGGTGACTTGGGCGAGTTCCCCGAGTCCCGCACCATGCTCGATGATATTGGCCCGCATTGATACTGAGGATGGTTGGGTCGAATCGGCCAGTGCTGGGACGATGGACGCCTACATCCTGCGACCCCACGGTTGGGAGCCGATTGTGCGGGATGAATTGCCGCTCGGAATCGAACCTGAAGCCGGCTATCTCAAGCAACGACATCAGATTGCTCGTGGTGACATTCTCGTGCTTATGAATGATCGTAAACTTGAGCCGATGGACGATGGATTGGATACGACGCAGATTGCTGAAATACTCCTCAGACATAGCCATCTGACGACGCAGGAGATCGCTCAGCTTGCGGTTCAATTGATTCAGGAGCAGGTTGGGGACGAACAGGCTCGCTCCGTTGTGGTCGTTAAACGGGATGATCCATAACCGTCGGATTTACCTGGGTTGCCTGGTCGTTCCCGGCCTGGGTTGACCACCTGAGGAATCCCTATAGACTTATGCTTTCCGACGGCAGTCTTCGGCTGCCCCATTAACGCGCGAGTGGCGGAACTGGCAGACGCGTATGGTTGAGGGCCATATGCCCGCAAGGGCGTGGAGGTTCGAGTCCTCTCTCGCGCACTAGAACGGACAAGGGTTAGTTCCCTTGTCCGTTTTTTTGTGGGGTAGCGGGTTGCCAGCCGCATGACGAAGCTCAAACCTGGCAAAGAACTTGGGGGTCGTTGATCTACACGTAAACACGTCGATTGTAGATATACCACTCGATCAACAGCACGATGAGAGCTGCTACGAGCAACCATTTCCAGGCTTCCCGACGGGTCGTTTCCCAGCTTTGTGCCGGGGGAACCATTTCGGAACCCGTGTTCAACTCATTCCGCGGAAGAATATCGCTCTCGATGGTGTCGAACAGGTTCACGCTAAAGCGTTGGTTGCTCGCCTCTGCGTCTCCCTCGGTCACTTCGTAGATGCCGAGTTCATCGGTGTTGCCATAGATGAACGTATTCTGTCCACTCCGTTGGATGGTCGTGTTTCGCTGGTCCGGTGCAAGAACATTGATCTCCTTGACGGGAAGATTCGTTCGTAGTGTGACCGGGGTCCCCGGCTTCTCACTGACCAGAGATTCTTCCTGCTCGGCATCGCCTAGATAGGTCAGTACGTTTCCGATAAAGATTGGAAAGCTTGTGCGAATTGGCCAGTCGGTATTGGCATAGGATTCGCCCGCCTCGTTAGTTCCTACGATTTCAAAACTCTGGACAAGATCTTCAAAGCCTTCCCGCGGGGCAATCGCCATCAGAACACCGAGGTGTGAGTCGATGAGCATGGAACCACCGGCGGGAATGGTGAGTGGCGTCCCTTCGACGATGTACTTCACATTCCCCAGTTCGACAAATCTCATGAGTGGATGAGATTGATCTACATCGATGATTTGCGGAAGATCCGACGGCTCTTCCGCCGACCAGCGACTGTCGGGCGGCAACGAACCGATGAAATACGTGTTGGACTGAGGCATTTCCTGGGGGCTGCACTGATCGTAGATGATCAGGTCATAGGAACCACTTTCTGCCTTCTTCTTATACTCATCGCGATCGAGTTCATCACTGGATAACATTTCGACGACAGCCAGTTGCTGGGCGAACCGAGTCTGGAGCACCGTCTCCAGGGCATCATTGCGAGGTGATATGACAAGGACTCTTGCTCGACGATTTGGATTGATCGCGGTATATGCGATGTTGTCGATTTTTAGATCATCCTGTTCTTCGATTGACAGTTTCAAGGCACCCGAGTCAATGGCGCCGATGATGAATTCAATGCCTCCAATGCCGTCAACGGGAACGTTGACTTGGGCTGCATCCAATAATTCGTTGGAGTCGCCATTAATCAGATTGACCGTGACAGAGCTGTCTTCGCTGCCAAAATTCTGAAGCCGTGCGAAGACTTGGAGCTCATCGGGTCTTGTTGGAGATTGAGCCGTATCGAAGGCGACGATGGCAATGTTTTTGGCGGTCTCCTTACCGATGGGCCGATAGACCGGATTCAGATTCCCCATCGAAAAATTGGGAATCGTACCCAAGCCGCCGTCGCTGAACACCATGACGGTCGCTGGCTTGGCATCGGCGGCGGCAACATCCTGGTCTTCGGTGCCGATACGACCTGGATTTGCCAGGCCTGCGGCGACTTTCAGCGCTTCTTCGATTTGGGTTGTGCGATTGGTCGGCTTGATATTCTGGATGCGCCTTCGCAGCAACGCACGGTTGTCAGTATAGGGCTGTTCTACGATGGCACGGTCCGAAAAGCTGATGACCATCGCCAGGCTACCTGTCGCCAATTCTTGATCGATTTGATCCATCAATTCTTCCTTGGCGGCTTCCAGACGCGTTGGCTTCACATCCGAACTACTCATGCTCGCCGAGGTATCAATCAGGAAGATGTATCGGTCTTCACTAAGTTTACTGCCCTCCCAGCTTGGGCGAAGTAATGTCAAGATTGTTAACAGAATCAGAAGGAGTTGTAGGAAAAGCAACAGGTTTTGTCGCAGTCGTTGCCAGAGGCTGTTGACGTGCAAATCCTCCAGCGTCTTGTGCCACAAATATGTGCTGGGCACTTCGATCGGCTGACGTTTCAGCTTGAGGAAATAAAGCATGACGATCAGCGGCGGGATCGACAGCAGGGTCAGCCACTGCCAACCGGCAAGCGTACCGTAACGGGCGAACAGGTCGATCATCTCACTAAGCCTCTCTGACGGAGGTATTTACTGACCAACTGTTCGACCGGTGTCTCCGTGTTCGCCATGAGATAGGAAATTCCTCGGCGGTTGCAGAATTCGCGTGCTCCGGAGACGAAGGTGGCTAACGTCTTTTGATATCGTTGTAGTAAGGGCCGGCTGACGGTGATTTCAGCCGTATCCGCATCCTCGCAGTCGACCAGTTTCAGATCTCCGCTGATTTCCGGATCTAATTCTTCCGGGGAAAGAACTTGGATCACATAAATGTCGAGGTTTTGCGAGAGCAAATAACGGAGTCCCTTTTCGTAGCCCGATTTGTCCATCAAATCGGTGATTAAAACCAGGATTCCATTCCCGCTATTTCGGAGACAGAAGTTCTGGATGCCAGCTTCCAGACCGACATTGTCACCCCCTTGGAGTGATTCGAGGTACTCGAGCATCCGCCACGTGTTTTGGCGTCCTCGCAATACGGGCGATTGATGGGCGTTGGATGTCGTTAGCAGATCCATCTTCACTCGATCTGCACGGCACAATCCGATGAAGCCGAGCGCGGCGGCGAGTTGTTTGGCGTATTCAAGTTTGGTCGGGTCGCCGAACAGCATCGAACTGCTGGCGTCGATCAGCGTGTAGAAATGCAGATCTTCTTCCTCGAGGAACAACTTCAAGAAAAGCCGATCCAAGCGGGCGTAGAGATTCCAGTCGATGAAGCGAAGGTCGTCGCCAGCGACGTAATTTCGGTAGTCGGCGAATTCAACGCTCTGGCCTTTGCGGCGACTGCGGCGCTCACCCTTCATCCGACCGCGAAAGATCTTTCGGCTGACAAGTTCCAATCGCTCCAGCTGTGCAAGCAGTTCCGGACTGAGCAGAGTGGTTTTATCGCGTGTGTCGATCACAGAAGTGAGCCTTATAATGGGAAAGCGGTGAGCTCAGTCGGCCAAGGTTGCCGTGGTCGGCGTATCTTCCGCCTTTTCGGGCAGCGCCTCGAGGATCTGCAAGAGCACTTCATCGGCTTCGATGTTTTCGGCCTGTGCTTCAAAATTCAGGATCACACGATGTCGCATTGCCGGCAGAAACACACGTCGAACATCTTCAAAGCTCACGTTGAAGCGGCCCTCTAGTAACGCTCGTACCTTGGCGGCTAAGGCTAACGTTTGAGCACCGCGCGGACTGCCACCCCAACGCAGATATTGGTTGGTAACTGGTAACGCAAAAGGCCCTGCTGGGTGCGTGGACAAAACAAGGCGGACGATATAGTCCTGGACATGTTGGGCCAGGATGACGTCGCGAATCAACGACTGCCACTTCAAAATCTCGCTGCCGTCCATCACCTTTTGGACCTCGATGTTTGAGGCTGTCGTGGTGCGGTTGACGATGGTGTTCAGCTGTTCCCGGTTGGAATAGCCGACGACCAATTTGAAGAAGAATCGATCTAATTGAGCTTCCGGCAACGGGTAGGTTCCCTCTTGTTCGATGGGGTTTTGAGTTGCCATCACGAAAAACGGCTGGGCCAGTTCATAGCGATGACCGCTGGTCGTGATGGTGCCCTCCTGCATCGTTTCGAGCATCGCTGACTGAGTTTTTGGGGTGGCCCGATTAATTTCGTCCGCGAGGCAGATTTGGGTGAAGAGTGGCCCCTTCTGGAATTCGAAGACTCGTTTCCCGTCAGGAGATTCCACCACCATGTTCGTGCCTAAGATGTCGGCGGGCATCAAGTCGGGTGTGAATTGAATGCGTGAAAAACGCAAATCCAAAGCTTCCGCGAGAGTGCGAATCAACATCGTTTTGCCCAGGCCCGGTACGCCTTCCAGCAGACAATGTCCGCCTACGAACAAACAGGTGAGGACTCCGTGAACAATCTCGTCATGGCCGACAATCACGCGACCGATCTCGTCTTTCACAGCTTGATACCGTTTACGGAACTGTTCGGCTTGCTGCTGGATGTTTTCACCCGTAGCCATACTAAAACTCCTTGATCGTGATGGATGCTCCCGTGAGCATGTCTTTTGAATTCGTTTTTGTTCTCTCGGCACGACGCTCGGTTCTCTGGACATGAAGCCATGATGGATGGCGTCGTTGTCACGGAGACTCGGGCTGTGGCCGAGCCTCAAAGGGAGTCATGCTAATCGTTCTGTTCGTCGGTTGTCCGACCCTTCGTGGCATCGCGTTTCGCTTTGAGCAGTCGCGAGGTATAGTCCTCCGCGTCGACGTCGTCGGGCGTCAAATCCGGTTGATCCGAGGTTGTCGTCCTCTGATTGGTGGGTGAGACCCCCTCCTGTTCCAGGATACTTGTGTCGGCATCGAACTCCGTTTCGAAACGCCTGATCGAACGGCGGTCATCAATTTCACCCTCGATCTCGCGTTTTCGGGATTGCAGCCTTGCCATCCGTTCATCAGGCACCGGCAGGGGTTCGCGTCGCAAAACAAAATCTTTGGTTTTGGTCCACGCAGGTTGGAGCCAATCTAGACTGACACTGACCCGTCGTACGAAGATGTCGGCCAGAAAAACACAGGAAGCAAACAGCACGAGTAGCGGCCAAAAATCACTGCTACTGATCTGTTTCGCCAGGTCACGGCGAAAGCTGTTGATTTCAGATGCTTCGACGGCTCCAGCACCCTCTGCATTACCCTCGATAATCTTTCCTTGTGCTCCTCCCTCAGGAATCATCTCGGCCAATTGTTCTAGCAAGGCCATGTTGGTCTGTCGTTCTCGGAATTCGGAAGAGTAGGGGACGTTAACACCCACACGGATCGGACTGAGGTCGGATCCGGGATTAATGGTTAGAAAATAGCTGCCCGATTGGCTGCTCTCAAATTCACCCACGTAACGGCCCGGAGCTTCTTGTCGAATCACCATCGATTCGGATTCCATTGATGGGTTGACCACGGCCGCAGACATGTTGAGAAAGTTGATGAGTTCGTTTTCTTCATCCATTGCGGTGACCGTAACCCGGACTTTTCCATCTTTCACTTGGGAGGCAACGGTCAAGTTTTCCTGGCCTCCGGTGGGTCGCATCGACCATCGAACCAGTTGGCTGAACAACTGTTCGTATCCGTTCCACTGTGTCCAATTGTTTGCCCAGCGTGCACCTGCATCCGTAGTCAGGACAGCGGCACGCCCCAAGCCAAAGGTCCAGGTAGCCAACAAGGTGGCGTTTTTGGCCTCCACGGGTTCGGGAGAGAGGAGAGGGACTTCGACGAGACCGCTCTCTTTGAGCGAGGTCAACACAAAGCCCGAAATTTGAGGTGGAGCCCCTTCGATGCCTTGCAGGATCTCATGGTCCATGTTCACCACGGGTTGCAATACCTTTTCTTTGACAAGTGGCCGGGCGACTCGACGGGCCTCTCGTTGATAGATCCGAGGTAGCGCTTTTGGATTGTTGACCACGTAATATTTTC
>MDTD01098152.1_pt1 | contig 24838 bp, 25 predicted proteins | sample 811221 | NCBI WGS metagenome assembly MDTD01 (sample SAMN05326646, study PRJNA326480) | marine metagenome | isolation source: seawater | place: Pacific Ocean: South West | collected 2011 | reverse complement strand
TCGTTGGCACTTTAAATCAGATGCAGATAAGGCAGGAACAATTTTACCCTTAGTGAATTCTCAAGTTAATTTACCAGATGAAATCTTGCAAGAAGCAAAACAATTTATCTCACAAAGACAAATAGAAAGACTTTGGGTTGTTGGATCAAATGAAGATACTGCAGAAATTATTGACTCAAGTTTTAAAGAATTTATGACATTATTTAATTTGCATCTTGTAAATAATCCATTTCTTTTGGGAAATTTACCTACATCCTCTGATTTTGCTTTTTATGGTCAACTTTCTCAGCTGATTGGATTTGAGCCTACATCGAGGGCAATTGCACATGATTTAGCTATAAGAGTTATAGCCTGGCATGATCTCATGAATGATTTATCAGGATTGGATGTTAATAAAAATAGCTTGAATATACTTGAGGAGTGCCCAGATTCTTTAAAACATATTCTTAATGAAGTTGGTAAATTTTATATACCGGTTTTATTGGCTAATTCAAAAGCTATTGTAGATGGTAAAGAATCTTGGGAAGCAGAGGTTGATGGATCGCTTTGGAAACAAAAATCTTTTCCATATCAAGCAAAATGCTTAACTTGGATAAAAAGTGAATTTAGTGCTCTCAATGATATTGATAAAAAAAGAGCTTTAGGGTTTTTAGATGGCACAGGTTGTGAAAAGCTTTTCTAATTCTTAAGAATCAGAATATCCAACTAATGTTTCTACGCTGTATCCTTTATTGGTAATTAACTTGCTTCCACCCAAATCAGGCAGGTCTATGACAGCAAGAACTAAAATATTTTTATTCAGAACGCCAAAATTTTCAGTTAACAGCTCCGCACAGGCTATAGCTGTACCCCCTGTTGCAACTAAATCATCAATGATTACTACCCTATCATCACTAGTGATTGAGGTATTTTTTTGAATTTCTATTGATGTTCTGCCGTACTCTAAGTCAAATTCTTTTGAGTAAGATTCATTTGGTAGCTTGCCTGGTTTCCGAGCAAGTACAAATGGAAGTGCCAAATCTTTTGAAATCGATCCAGCAAAAATAAATCCTCTACTTTCAATGCTAACTACAACTGATGGATTAAAAGCCTTAGTTAATTCATCCATTGCGTTGCATGTTTTCACAAACGCATCAGGTGTTTCAATTAGACTTGTAATATCTCTAAACTTAATACCGTCAATTGGGAAATCATTAACAGTTCTAATGTATTTTTTTAAATTATATGGATCGGACATTGCGCAATTCTATAGCAAAGTTATCAATAAATCACTTGGACATAAAACTTATAAGGTGCCTTTATTAAAGACTTGGATTTATAAGATATTTCATTCCTGTGGCCATGGAGCCATAAATCATCATTTCATCTAATGATAATGCCTCAATCAAAGAAATTTCTTTTGTATAAGTGCTGGCAAAAGTTGTTTTAATTTCTGATGAAACTCTTTGCCTTAGTTGAATATTTTTCTCAATACCAGCATTTTCTAAAAAAGGTGTAAGCAACCATCCGCCAATACCCCAGTACATGCCAAAGGATCGATTATTTGGTAAATTGATAGGGCTTTGATCTAGGGCTCCATATACATAAACTTGCTTGTGTTGAGTAGACCCATAAGGACTATATTCCTTCATATTTGCCCTTAATGCTATTTCCATAGATGAAAGTATTCTCCCGCTCAGCTCTCCTCCTCCAGTTGCATCAAAGGCCAAGGTTGCATTTGTAGCTTTGATTGCCTCAACTAATATCTCTTTAAAATTATCATCAGATGAATTACAAATATATTTAGCGCCATGTGACTTGAGTAATTCGACTTGCTCAGATTTTCTAACAATATTTATCAATGGAATATCATCAGCCAAACAAATCTTAACTAGCATTTGTCCCAAATTGGATGCAGCTGCTGTATGTATTAAAGCAGCATGACCTTCATTTTTCATTGTCTCAACCATACCCAGCGCTGTCAGTGGATTTACGAAGCTTGATGCGCATTCTTTTGGATCAATACCATCAGCCATTTCAATACAGGCCATTGCTGGTAATACCCTGTATTGTGCATACATGCCACCACCTACACCTGAAACAACTTTACCGATAAGATGTTTTGCGTTCTCGCCAGCATCAGTTACAACTCCTGAGCCTTCATTTCCTACTGGGAGTGGTTTACCAATTCTTGGTTTCATAGCCCACATTACAGACTTTGGAATATCCATAATAACTTTTGAATTAGTGCCATCACCCTCAACACGAATTGATGACAAATCACCAGCACCTACAAGCGTCCCTAGGTCAGAAGGATTTATAGGTGAAGCTTTCACCTCAATCAGCACATCATCAGCGCCTGGTTTTGGTATCTCAATATCTCGTAATCCAATTTCTAATGTTGCGTCTTCCTTAATAGTTGATGTAAGTTGAAGCATAAGTAACCCCTAGTAAAATCTTTGAAAATATCTAATAAATAGTTTTAGCTTAAATCAAAGCTCCAGCCATCATAAATAAAACAATAACTGATGCTATAAATGAAACACTTCTAAGTATTGAGATGCCAACTACATAAGAAATGACATGGATTATTCTGAATATAATCCAATACTTCATTAACATTGATAAGTCAGTCCCAAGATATATAGCCAGTAATCCAAGCATAAAGAAAACAGGTACAGATTCCTGCAAATTTGCGAAGGCCTTTTTTGATCTATCGTAATATAAAGTTGTGTCTGGATTTTCATCTCGGTTTGAGAGCATCCATTTTACATTTTTTGTATTAAATGCGGCAGGTAGAATCCAAGCCTGAATTAATATAAGTACACATGCATAAATTAAATGTTCAATCATTGTCTATCCTTCAGTTAATCAATTTACAACTATATAAGTTTTTGAGGTACTTCAAAAAATTTGTTAATTAAGGGCTTAAAAGAATCCAATGAATCCACCTCATAATCAGGATCGAATGCTGCTTGATCCCATTGGTCAGTAAATTCGACAGCCTTTTCGTACCAAGATTCATTCTTAAATTGATTTCTTAAATCTCTTGGTTTTCCTTGATAATGATAATAATGCTCTCCCTGAAAATCTTGATGAGTCCGAATAATATGATAAGCATCATCTGATACATACGGCTTAATTATTTCTGCACAAATTTGTCCATGATTGGGTACATTAATTACTTTTCCAATGTCATGTATTAAGCTGATCAAGATCATTTCATCTGAGGCATTAGCTCTGCGTGCCATAGTAGCAGTTTGTAATGCATGATGAAGTTGATCAGTCCCAAACCCTAGCGAAACACCATCAAGCTGTTCTAGCATTGATATTATTCTGTTGGGCATATCAAATACATGCGGAAGATGCTCATTATAAATAAGATCCCATTCTTCTTTTGTGCTTTGATCCATCCTAGTAAACATATTTAATCCTCAGTGCTCGGAAGCTTAATTTTAATATTTCTTAAAACTATTGCTGCGATGCTTAACAGTAAAATTGAGGCAGCTTCAAAAATTAATTGCTCAGGTTGTGAATCTTTACCTTGGAGCACTATAAGTCTTGCAAGGGCTGTGATTGCAATAAACAGAGGATAAATTACAGGTATCTCATGACTCTTAAAGTAAACAGCCACCATTCCAAAAACCTCTGCATAAATAAACATTAATAATAAGTCAGCCAAACCAACGACCCCATTCTCAACAACATTCAGTAGCTCAAAGATAACTGCTGCCACAGTTAAAACTGCAATTGTAATTAAGATAGCGTCTTCAACAATACGAAACATGTACAAATCTTAATATAAGATATAAAAATTATGAAATTTTATGAAAATTAATATTTTTTCTTTGCTGGTCCACACTGACCACGAGCAAGAAATGATACTTTAGGGCTTTTTAGATTTTTTATTTCTTTTCCACTCATAAAGATGTTGCCTTCAATTCTTCCCTTTCCTGTGAAAAAATTTAATGAATTTATAACTTTGTAGTAATCAACAACATATTCATCAAGACTTGGGTGAGGTGTATTGGGTGTAAATGACTCCTCTAAGGAGATGCTCCGCTCACCTCGCTTTATTTCTTTGTTTGATTCATTTAAAAGCCAATTGATGGCTGGATCAACTTCATAATCCACTAAGGTTATTTCGCCAGAAACATCATCTTTATTCCAATATTGATTAACAAAAAATTCTGCTTTATCCCATTTATCAGAAATATTAGCCTTAGCTTTATCTACTAAAAAGGGTGTATAAGGTCCAGCGGTAAAATTTTTCAAGGCATCGCCAATGTCTTGAAGATAGTTTCTGCTTGGTATTGAATACGTTGTTTCGTAGCTACCTTTTAATTCACAAAGTATCTCTTCACCATGTATGAATTGAATAAAAGTAAATATAAGGATAAGTAAAAGATTAGATTTCATAAATTTGAGATCATTTAAAATATATATTTTACTTTTCTTGATCATACAAATAAATCATATAGCACAGATTCAGTTAAGAATAATTACTGTATGAAGTTTAGCTGCTTTATCAAGATCTTCTGAATTTGGAACTTTATTTCTATCTAACTTAACACCAGCAAAAAAAGCATCAATTGGATTATGCTCAATTAGCTCTTTTAGTTTTGTGCGCACGAAATTATCATCAGAAAAATTAATGGATATTTTTTTATTTATTTTTTTACCCCTGAAATAAATTTCTTGATCTTCAATGTCTATAAAATTTTTCCACCAAAGGTTCTCTCTCAAAGTCACACATACAAGTGCATCATTTATATGAGCGTAACTTGCTGGAATTTCATAAATCTTTTTGGATTTTCTGCCAATCACTCTAAATAACAGGATCTGGTGGCTAAGAATAAAATGAATTGGTGATTTAAGAATTACTCTTACAAAGGGGTTTATAAATCTAAATAAATATTTCATTTCATATAGATATGGATTGATATGTTTTCATCAAGATTTTTTTATTATCAATAAATACATTGTATGAATTTTTTTCGCCGTCAAAACTTACATTATGTTTAACAGTTTCATTTACAAAATGAAGAGCGGATCCGCCCTCAATACAATGAATAGAATCAATTAAGCCTTCCTCAAGAAATTTATTAGTGTACGGAATTCGATCTGGCTCCTCATCATAATGAGGGCAGCAATTGCCTTTAATGATTCCAAGACAGTCTAAGAGTTTTAGTTCTGAATCCCAAGAATCTGTAATCCCTTTTTCAAACCAACAAATTGCCCCAGCACTTACTCCAGACATAATCTTCCCATTTATATATGCCTCTTTAAGTAACTTATCAATGCCCCATTCTCTCCAAACAGCCAGCATACTTTTAGTATTCCCACCGCCTATAAAAAAAATATCTTGACTTGAAAATAATGTTTTTAAATCAGGAGTCCTTTTAAATAATGATAGGTGATTTGGGTTACATGAAAGTTTCTTAAAAACTTTGTAGAAGTTATTAATATAATCAGGTGGCTCTGCACTAGCGGTTGGAATAAAAAGGATATTTGGATTAGATTTTGAGGATTGATCTAAAATATACTGTTCAATATGATTCTTGTTTACAGTTCTACCAAAGCCTCCTCCACCAATTGCAATAATTTGACGCATCTAGTTTCTCCAAATGAAAAAATATAAATATATCATCATAGGTGCAGGAAGTGCAGGTTGTGCATTGGCAAATCGCTTATCAAAAGATCCTGACTGTAATGTATTGCTTCTTGAGGCTGGGCCAGCTGATAAGAGTACGAAGATAAGTATGCCAATGGGTGCCAGTAGTCTTTTTAAGGATAAAAAATTTGGTTGGTCTTATGAATCTTTAAAACAAAAAAATTTATATAACAGATCAATTAATTCACCAAGAGGTAAGACTTTGGGTGGATCAAGTTCTACCAATGGCATGGTGTACATAAGAGGTCAAGCCAATGACTACGACAAATTTTCTCTGAACGGATGTTACGGCTGGAGTTATGCTGAATTATTACCCCTCTTTAGATCAATAGAAAATAATCAAGAGATAACAAATCAATTTCATGGAAATTTTGGTGATGTTTGGGTTGATAAACATAATTATTCATTACCAATATCTGATCAGTTTATTAAGGCAGTAGAAGAAGCAGGAATTAAACAGACAAACGACTTTAATGGCTCCGATCAAGAGGGTGTTGGTTATTATCAAGTTAATATTAAAAATGGTAAACGCTTTAGTTCAGCTGACGCGTTTTTAAAACCTATCAAAGACCGGCAAAATCTTGAGGTGCTTTGCAATGCCCACGTCCACAAAATAGTTATAAGTAATCGTAAAGCTATTGGAGTTATTTATTCAATAAATGGTAAGAGACTGACGGCTATGTGCGATTCTGAAATAGTTTTATCAGCGGGCTCGATAAATACACCAAAAATATTAAATCTTTCAGGAATTGGTGATCCTGCGGATTTAAATAAAATTGGTATCGAACCGCTAATACCTAATAAAAATGTTGGTAAGAATTTGCAAGATCACTTAACAGTCAATATTTCAGCAAGCGTTGATGGTTACAGCACATTTTATGAGGAGTTAAGAGGAATAAATGTTATCAAGCATCTAATTAATTATTATACGAATAAGCCAAGTTTATTTTCTTATGCAGCTGCCGATGTGGGAGTGTTTTTTAAGCTAGATGAAAATTCTGAAAATCCCGACTTTCAAGTTCACTTTGCACCTGGGGCTGGTGAATATCATAAAGATGGAAAAATGCGTCCCATTCATGGGATAACTGCATCGGTATGCCAGCTAAAACCCTTTAGCAAAGGATCAATTAAACTTAAAAGCTCTGACTATTTTGATAGCCCAATTATTGATTATGGATATCTAAATGATGAGCGTGATACAGAAATTCTATTAGAAGGCATCAAAATTGTAAGAACGTTCTTTAAAACCAACATCATGAAAGAGCTAAATGCTAAAGAAATTGCACCGGGTGAGGAAATTAAAAATAGTGACATGCTCAAAAATTTTTTGAAAAGCACGGCTTTATCTGTCTATCACCCTGTTGGTACATGTAAAATGGGTCTTGATTCATCTTCAGTCGTTGATCCAGAATTACGAGTCCATGATGTTAAAAATTTAAGAGTTGCTGATGCATCAATACTTCCAGAGCTAATTGCAGGAAATACTAATGCAATCAGTAATGTAATTGGAATTAAATGTGCGGATATGATTTTAGGAAATCAAGCGTCTTGAGCAGTTGGCCTGATTACTATTTCATTTACTGAAACTCCATGATCTTGCTCTAGCGCATATTTAATTGCATCAGCTACCTTTTCAGGTGGCTGAGCAACAGCCCCTACTCCTCGTTTAATTAAAGCTTCAAGCATTGATTCATCTTTTATGCTGCCAGCCAGTTCAGTTTTGAATGCTCCAGGATAAATACATGTCACTTGAATTACTCCTGAAGATTCAATTCGAGTACCTTCAGAAATAGCTCTTACTGCATATTTTGTTCCAGAATATACTGCACTACCAGGCATAACTCGCTTTCCTGCAACTGAAGATATATTGATAATTTTTCCATGACCTTGGTTAATAAAGTGTTTGTATACAGCATTGGTACCATATAAAACACCCTTGATATTCACATCGATCATTTCATCCCATTCATCTGTTCTTCCTGCTGAGATTAGAGATAAGGGCATAATCCCAGCATTATTAATAATTGCATCTACTCCATCAAATGTATCAATTGATTTTTGGACCAACTTATCAAGATCATCTTTTTTCTTAACATCAGTAACCTGATAGGTTGATGAGTCTCCTAATTCTGTAACCAATTCTTCAAGTCTATCTTTTCTTCGAGCCCCTAAAGTAACTTTGCAGCCTTGATCAACAAGAAGCTTTGCAGTTACATTTCCGAATCCAGAACTTGCACCAGTAATAACTACTCGCATATTTTTTAAATTACTCATAATTTATCTCCTGTTATGAAATTTTATTAAGCGTTTCTTCCATTTGTCAGTATATAAAGAAAACTCATTGTTTTTTATATGAAACTCTTTAAACAATAAATCTCTATCAACCATCAAAATAACCAAATCTTTTATTGTGGTTTGGAACATAACATTGTGAGCATTAGCATAAGCTGAACATTGAAGGAAATAATCTTCGATCCAATCTTTTCGTTTAAGTTTCTTTGCGGTCTTAAAATCAATAATTGCGGGACTTCCTTTATAAATACCAATGCAATCTGCTGTGCCAGCGTAAAGGCCATCTAAAATCAAACCACTCTCCAAGCCCCAAACTTCGTCAATGCCATCTAGACAGGATGAGATAAATTTAGATGAAATTGATTTAGCGAGATAACCACTTCTATCCTCAGTAAATTCATTCCATGACTGTCCAAGTAGATAATTCTCAATAGCCTCATGGACTGCACTTCCTATTAATGTGCTTTCTTGAACAATTGCATCAGCCTGTACAGGGCCTATCTTTCTTCGCCATTGCGTAATACCTGATTTATCACCGGTAGCATCCAATACAGTTGTAACAGAGGGAACTAGATCATCATTTGCATCCTTGTAAAAACGCATTTCATTTTTTTCAACCCTTTCTAGAGCAGGATAAGAATATTTAAAGGTCATTATTAGTTGATTGATGAACCTCCATCAACTGAAATAATTTGACCAGTAATGTAATTAGAATTTTGTGATAATAGAAATACGGCAGCATCACCAATGTCTTCAGGTTCACCAATACGCTCCAGTAAGACCGATGATTCAAGATATTTTTGTGCATTTGGTTCAGCTTTAAAATATTCCTGTACACCTGGAGTATTTATTGTCCCTGGAGAAATTGCATTAACCCTAACATTCCTTCCACTCAATTCTTTGGCGCTTGATTGAGTTAGATTATTTACAGCAGCTTTTGCGGCAGCATAAATAGAGTTAAAAGCATAACCTCTAATAGCTGAGTTGGATGAGATATTTACAATACTTGATGTTGCTTGATGCTTATCAATATATTCAACTTGGCAAGTTAATGCTTTCCATAATATGGTAAAACTTAATTCTAAAGTTGCCTCAACATCTCTTAAGTCATATTCATGGAAAGGACCCAAACCTTTGGATGCGGCAGCACTATTACAAAAACCATCTATAGGACCTAATAAGTCATGAGTTTTTTGAATAGCTTTAGTAAATGAATTCATTTCAGTAAGATTTGCAATCAAGGGAAGTGTTGCAGATGGATATTTTTTTTCTAATTCAAATGCGGCATCATTCAATTGATCTTTATTAATATCAATCATGGAGACTCTTCCACCTGCTTCAAGAATTGATTTACAAATCCCAAGGCCTATTCCTTGAGCAGCTCCAGTAACTAGGTAATTTTTATCTTTAAGAATCACTTTTTATTCAAATAATCTAGAACGTCATGATAAACAATATTTTTGGAGGGTTCATTTAAAATTTCATGCCGCATTGCATCATAAAGTTTTAAACTACAATTAGATATTTGTGAAGATAGCATTTCATATAATTTTTTAGGACCAGAGCCAAAGTTACCTGCTGCATCTTCTTTACCCGATAAAATCAATACATCTAAGTTGGGATGATATAAATGAAGTCTATTTTTATCAAAGATTCTTTTAAATCCATACAATAAATCACCCCAAAGTGAGTTTGATACAACAAAACCGCATAATGGATCATCAACGTACTCATCAACACTTTTAGTAGAATATGACAGCCAGTCTGACGGAGTTCTTGGATGTTTAATACTCTTGTTAAATCCTCCAAATACTAGCTGATGCATCGTATTACTATGATTACTTCGGCCCTTCATTAAGTTACTGAACTTAAGAAATAATTGTTGAAACAATAAAATAGATCCGCTTGGAAATGAAGATCCTGAAAGAATGTAATTTTTTATGGGATTCCCTGACTGAATTGAGTCAAGTGTAATGTATGAACCCATGCTATGGCCCAATATTGAGAATGTATGATCAGGATACTCACTGATAAGAAAGTTTGATACGTTAATAAGATCATTTACAACTAGACTCCAACCATTTTCTTTTCCAAATACACCCATTGGACCCAAAGTGGTGATTCTATTTCCATGACCTCTATGATCATAGATGAAAACATTAATGCCATTAGAATTTAAAAAATTTATGAATTCTTTATATCTTTGCTGATGCTCAGCCATACCATGACTTATCAGCATAGATTTTTTTGAATTAACTGAATAATATGCTGATAAAAGAATTTTGTTACCCTTATCGCCTATGACTTCTAAATATTCATTAAACATATAAAATACTATACTAAATCAATTATTCTTAATGCATATGAATAATATTTATATATCAGGAACAGGGCTCTGGATTCCACCTTATGGTGTCACAAACGATGAATTAATGGAATCCTACAATGCATATGTTAAGAAATATAATTCTGATAATTCTGAAGAAATAGCATCTGGAAACTTAAAAGAACTTTCGCCCTCCTCATCAGAGTTCGTTGAAAAAGCATCTGGAATAAAACATAGGTATGTGATTGAGAAAGACCATGCACTTGATCCAAATTACATGAAACCCTTAATACCACCAAGGGATATTAATGAATTATCGTTATTAGCTGAAATTGGTGTCAAGGCTGGTAAGGATGCCATGAAAAATGCGGACGTAACAGCAGATGATATTGATGCAGTAATAGTTTCAACAGCAAATCTTCAACGAGCATATCCAGCTATTGCGATTGAAATTCAAAATGAACTTGGAATTGAAGGTTATGGTTATGACATGATGGTTGCATGCAGCTCTACAACATTTGGAATAAGTAATGCGATGGCAGATATTACTGCAGGTAAAGCAGAAACTATATTAGTTATTAATCCAGAAATTACTACCGCTCATAACAATATGAAAAGCCGAGAATCACATTTTATATTTGGCGACGTGTGCACAGCATCAGTAATTCAATTGAATAGTTCTTCGAAAAATAAATTTAAAATATTGGATACTAAACTGAAAACTGTTTTTTCAAATAATATTAGAAATGAATTCGGATTCATTAATCATATTGAAGATAAAACTTATCAAGAAGATGAGCTCCTCTTCAAACAAAACGGAAGAAGTGTATTTAAGGAAGTCTGTCCTATGGTGGTCCAATTAATTGAAGAGCAACTTAATTCATTGAATCTCTTAACTGACGACATATCTCAATACTGGATGCATCAAGCCAATATTAACCTTAATAAATGGATACTAAATAAACTGCTTGATGGTGATGTTAATGAAAAAAGAGCTCCGAACGTACTGGATGAATTTGGAAACACAGGGTCGGCTGGATCGTTGATTGCTTTCCATAAATTTAATCATCTTGAGAAAGGCCAAAAAGGTTTAATATGCTCATTTGGTGGCGGGTACTCAATGTGCTCAATAATTATAGAAAAAGCATAATTTTTTAATCACAAATAACTTATAATCGTGTCATGGCTGAATACGATGCTGTTATTGTTTTTCTTGTAGCAACCTTATTTGTAGGAATTTATATCTTTAACGAAGCACGACCAAAAGGCTCTAATTTTATTTCTAAGGTTCTTGAGCCTTTTTCAAGATTTTTTAAATAGTTTGAATATTTTTAGATCTCCATTGGTATTACCACTACTGACTTTTTTAACATTTTTAGTTGGTTCCTCAGCTAATGCCTTCATCAATCAAGATGATTGGTACCTATCTTTAAATAAGAGTGAATTAAATCCTCCGGGATACGTTTTTGGAATCGTGTGGCCTATCTTATATGTGCTGATGGGTCTTGTGGCCTATTTTAATTCGAAACTGATTTATAAATTATTTTTATTTCAACTTTTTTTAAATGCAATTTGGTCATGGATATTCTTTTATTTTCAAATGCCGGTTTTTGCATTCATTGATATTATTATTTTGATATTTGTAAATCTGATAATACAAATACGCTTATTAAAATTAAACAACGTATTTGGCGTGCTGTATTTGCCTTATCCATGCTGGTTGATATTCGCAGCATTTTTAAATATAAATATTATTATTCTTAACTGAAGATGCCTATGACTAGACCGGTCATACATGATGCTAAGGTTGCACCAATTAGAGCTTTGATAGAAACCCTTATTAGATCTGCTTTTCTGTCAGGAGCCATTGCTCCCATCCCTGAGACTAAAATTCCTACTGAAGAAAAATTAGCAAACCCACATAATGCATAAAGTGTAATTAGTTTAGATCGATCAGATAAAGCGCCTTCCTCTAAACCTGACAATTGTGCATAAGCAACAAACTCATTTAGTGCTGTCTTAACGCCTAATAATTCTGCAGATATCATCACCTCATCAAGCGGGACTCCCATTAACCAAACAATTGGATAAAAAATGAACCCCAGTATCATCTGAAGCGAAACTTCTCTTCCAGCGATTGGCGGAAGCAATCCTAAAACAGAATCAACTAAATAAACTAACGCTATAAATACCACAAGAATAGCGCCAACATTTACTGCTATATCAACGCCATCTCTAGTACCCCTTGTAATAGCATCCATTGAGGATTCATATATACGAGGCACTTCTCCTTCAGAAAAATCAGTTATTTCATTTGATGGAATCATGATATTTGCATACATGATTGCTGCTGGTATAGATAAAACTGAGGCAGTAATTAAATGCTGGATAAGATTAATATCACCAAACTGTACCTGAAGCATTGTCACTAAAGCTATCATGATTGATCCTGATACTGTGGACATGCCTGCCGTCATCAGAATGAGTAGCTCTTTAGAAGTCATTTTAGATAGATAAGGTCTTACAAGAAGAGGTGCTTCAACTTGACCCATGATAATATTTGCAGTTGCTCCCAAGCCAATCGGACCTCCAATATTAAAGAGCTTTTCAAATACCCTTGATATGGCCCTAATAACAATGGGTAAAATTTTCCAAAACCAAAACAGGGCTGTTAAGGATGAAATTACTATAATTAAAGGTAAAATCTTGAAGGCGAATATTAATTCTTCACCCTCCCCAAGTGAGAGGTATCCAAAAACAAACTGAGTCCCAGCATTGGTTGCTTCTTGCAGCTTCTCAACACCTGCTGAAAAGTATGAAAAAATATTTACTATAAATGGGATCTTTATTAGTGCAAAAGCAAGGCCAATCTGGAAAATAATAGCAATGAGAATACTTTTGTAACTTATTTGTGATCGATTATTTGAAAATGGAATCGCTAATATCGTTAACCCAATAAACCCTATAATAATTTGAAATATTAATGAAGATTCCATATTAATATAATCCTATAGCTCTGATTCTTTCCTCTAAAAAATCATGGGCTGATATAGATTCAGGGGAATCATCAACAATTGATTCTAGGGTTACATTCGGTGATGGGTGCAAGAAAAAAGGGATACTGTATCTGGATTTAGGTTTTTTTTCTTGATAATCCATTACTCGATGGGTTGTACTTTTTAGTTGATCTCTGGTAACTAACTGCATCATATCACCAATATTACACACAATATTCTTATTTGATGGTGGTACCTTAATCCAATTACCAGATTTATCTAAAACTTCTAGTCCCGGCTCTTTTGCACCCACCAAGAGTGTTATGAGGTTGATGTCTTCATGGGGTCTAGCCCTCATTAGATTATCATCAGAACTAATAGGTGGATAATGAATAAGTCTTAAAACTGAATTTCCATACTCAACCCATGGTTTAAAAAAATCTTTTTCTTTATCTAATATGTAAGCAATCGAATCTAAGACAGTGATGCCAAGTTGATTGAGCTCGCTGAATAAAACCTCAAGCCTTGAAGAAAAATGATCAATCTCTTTTACTATGATATTTTTATGAATACGTGTATCAAAATGTTTATCAATTTTGGGTCCGTGATGCCAAAACTCCTTTAGATCAGCAATGTTCTCACCCAATGCAGTTTCTTTACCAAAAGGTGTATAACCCCTAGCACCGCCATTTTCAGGGAAAGCATATTTAATTTTTGTAGTCTCGGAAAGATTAAAAAAATCTTCAGATAATGAATATATCTCTTCAAGAAAATTTTGATCTATTGAATGATTACTAATAGAAAAAAATCCGTGATCTCGCAGTGCATTATTTAAATTATCAATTTCATTTTGATCTCTAGAAATTAGCGCTTCAAGATCTAATACTGGTATCGACATAGTTTCAGTATATAAAAAAAAGGGGTGCAAAAGCACCCCTTAAAAAGTTATACAGATCTAGAAATTAAAATTATATCTAAACCCTAGTTGAGCTCTCCATAAACTTGCATTATTTGAAGTATTTACATTTCTAAGATCATCTTTTGATCTATTATCGTAATACCTTGCAGGAGATAAAATGTACTTACTAAAGTCTTCTGTCATTTCTACATCAAAAAGACCAGTAGTTCTTGTATAGTATGGATACTTATACACACCCATTTCATCGTCAAGCAAATTTAATAAGTTTTGAATACCTAGCGTAATAACAAACTCATCATTCTTTCTAAACCCTGGAAGTACCTGAGTAATTTTGAGGTCAAGAGATGTAACCCATGGAGAATTTACAGTTCCTTTGGGAGCAATCCCGCCACGATAAGGGTTTAAGCCCAAATCACGGACGGCTTGCATTGCTTCTTGTGCAAATTGTCCATCAGGTGTGGTACATGAAACCCAACAAACAAGAGGGTCATCGATGCCCGCAGGAACATATGTTAAAAAGTTAGCATCATCATCTTGCAATGCATCATCCAAACCAAAGGCTTGTCTTTGATAATTTGCAGGATTTTTAGTTTGTGTCTCAAACACTACAGAAATAGGATAGCCAGAACGTCTTTCAGCAAATAAAGCAAAAGTCGTTGGTTTATCTGCTCCAAAGAAATAATGTGTAGATTTCAACGTAGCAAATAATCTATGCTCTGTTTCATATGCACCAGGTCCAGGCACAGCATTATTTGGATCTTGCTGTGGGTTTCTACCATAACTGGAGTTAGGAGTCGTAGAAGGTGCAGTATTAATTTCATTAACATTTTGAGTGGTATAACCAATTGTTACGGTACCATTATCATCATTGAAGTTCTTTGTTCCGCTAATTGTGAAAACATCCGCTCCAGATCCGCCTTCACTGAAAAGTCCTGATTTATAAGAGTTATAGGTAGTCATATTGTAAATAGGTCTTCCATCTGGGGCTCTTAATGTTGGTACTGCAGGATATCCATTGACAAGAGGTTGACCAGTATTAAGGGCCTTATAAATAGGTTGATCATATTCTTTTTTAAGATATGAAAATTGAACAAACCAATCTTTGATCATTTTCTCGTAAGTAATGTTAGTAACCTTGTTTTCAGGCCATTCAAAGCTTGGTGCGGCTGTCACAACTACAGAGTCTCTGAAGGCTGCATTAGCAATTGCATCTTTAACACACTGAGGTTGGGTTGCAGTCACAAGTGCTGGATTACTCGTAGGATCACAAGTTGCTGTTCCTCCGCGTGGGAAAGAAGCAGTTTGAACACCATTGTTAGAATATACATTTGACATCCACACAAGCGGGAATCTAGTTGCATAAGTTCCATGTAATAATTTCAGTGCGCTACCATCGTCAAATTGGTAATCTAATCCAAGTCTATAAGTGGTAATGTCATAACCTTGGTCAAAACCATAGTTCTCAAATCCAAATTCATCTTTGAATGCTGATGCTTTCGGTGGTGGAGAACCATCAATCTCATCATGTCTTAAACCAACAGTAAGAGTTAAATTATCAGATAGTGTAATTTCGTCTTGAATAAAGAACGCTTCAAAGGAATAATCAAAAGAGGCAGCACCACCTAACTCAGTTCCAGCGCGTGAGTTACTAGCACTGTAACTAGATGCATTCTTATCTAAGAAGTCTTGATAACTGTCAAAAGAATATGATCCATCTTGGAATGCAATAAAAACATTATATACATCCCATGTCTTTTCTTCATAGCCAAAAGTAAGAGTGTGATCATCTTTGATATAAACACCTTTAAGTTTGAGAGTTTCAGCAGTGGTGGAAAGAGCATTAGCACTTCTAAAAGGATCAACTCCAAGATAGATATCATTCATTCCAAAGGCATTTTCAATATTGAAGTTAGCTACATTACTGCCAATCGGTGAATTTTGCCCGGTAACTGTTTCCTTAGAGTTAAAGAGAACCTCTGTGGTAAAAGTATCGGTCCAGTTTGAAACAAACAATAAACCTTCTGATTCAGTTTGCTCAGGTTTTAAGTATTCGTTTGAAGGAAAATAGTAACTAGTTGCCCTTCTATTTGAGCCTCTAAGGGCTTCCGAATCTGTTTCTCTATAATTAACTTGTAGTCTGTGAATATCAGAAAGATAAAAGTCTAGCCTTACAGTTGTATTTTCATTTGTAGAGGTATTAGATGAAGTGTACAAAAGAGGGTCAAAACCATAAGTAGAAATAGTATCTGCTCTAATTTGCTCTACCTGTGCCAGTGTTATGTTTTGGCTAAATGGTGCTCCTGAGCCTTGAGGACCCCACTCTATTGGAGTTGTTTTATCGTTTTCTTCATAAGCAACGAAGAAAAATGCTTTATCTTTAATTAAGGGTCCACCAAAAGCAAATCCTTCAGAAGTATCATCAAAAGTTTGATCAATTTTTCTTCCATCAACCTCGTCACCAATGTATGAGTCACCTCTATCAAATGAATAAACAGAGCCCTTGAATTCATTGGTTCCACCCTTTGAAACCACCTCAATAACACCACCTTCAAAGTTGTTATATTCAACCGAAACTGGAGCTATACGAACATTAATTTGATCAATAGAATCTAAAGTAATAGGGTTGTTTTGACCTGGATAGCCATTGGCATTAAGTCCAAAATCATCATTGTAGGATGCACCATCTACTTTGATGTCATTAGTTCTGTTTCCTGAACCTGCGATACTGAAAGCAGCATTTTGTTCGTCTTGACCATCATTTAAGACAACCATTGGGTTTAATCTTATAAAATCTTTCAAGTCTCTAGTAACTGAGCTAAATTTCTCTACGTCATCGGCTGTAATAACGGTAGAGAGGCCAACATCTTGTCCAAAAGCATCAGTTCTTTGGGCAACGGTAACAACTTCTTCAAGAGATTCCAAAACCAGCGTTATTCTCGATGAGTCACCCACTGTCAGTGAAATATTAGATAGAGAAGCAGCGCCACTTGGCGATGAAGCATCAACAGAATACGGACCACCCGGACGCATACCATTAATGGTAAATCGACCTGAACTATTGGTTGTTCGAGTTGTCTTAGTATTAGTTGGTTCAAAAGTAACAACCACATTTGCGCCAGAAACTGGAGAACCACTTGAGTCTAAGACAGTACCGCTTAAATCAGATGTAAGTTCTTGAGCATTAACAAAAATAGTTAAGGTGCAAAGTGTTATTAATGAAAAAAGATTAAAAGATCGCATAGAGATTTCCCCTCAGTTAGTTTTTATATTCTAGTACTTAAACAACTATTTTTAAAGTAACAAGTTTGTGACAAATCTAGAGTGGTATTTGATCATCGCCAAAGCGGCTTTTTAAGCATTCAGGGATAACAATTTTATTTAACTTTTCATCAAAATAGTTTTCAATAATTGCTATTAGAGTTCTTCCAACTGCAAGCGCTGAGCCATTGAGGGTGTGTAAGAAGGTGCTTGAATCTCCACCTTTAGTCCTAATTTTTGATCTTCTGGCTTGGAAATCCAGAAAATTGGAACAGGAAGAGATTTCTCTATATTTCTCTTGATGAGGCATCCAGACTTCCAGATCATAGGTTTTGTAAGAACTAAATCCTAAATCGCCAGCACAAAGTTGAATTACCCTGTAAGGTAAAGCAAGTTTCTTAAGAAGACTTTCTGCGTGATTAAGTATTTCTTCGAGTGCTTCATCGGACTTTGCAGGTTCTACAATTTGAACTATTTCAACCTTATCAAATTGATGAAGACGGATGAGTCCGTTTGTATCCCTTCCATAACTTCCGGCCTCAGACCTGAAGCATGGTGTATGCGCTGTCATTTTTACTGGCAACTCATTGGAGCTTACAATTTTTTCCCGATATAAGTTTGTTAGAGGCACTTCAGCAGTTGGAATAAGGTATTGGTCATTTTCTAGCTTAAATAAATCTTCTTCAAATTTTGGCAGCTGTCCAGTTCCTTCTAATGCATCATAATTAACAATGTAAGGTACATAAAATTCTTCATAACCTGCCTTAATTGCCTCATCAATCATAAAAGCAGATATTACACGGTGTAATTTAGCAATACTTCCTGATAAAACCGAAAAACGCGAACCGCTTAATTTATTTCCTAATTCAAGACTGATCTCAGGTGTTAATTCAAGGTGAGATTTAGACTTTAAAACTTTGGGTTCCAAATGCTCTCTGATAACTTTATTTAAAGACTCATCTTTACCTTCTGGCGTATCATCAGAGACTAAATTTGGTATGTCCTTTAGCATGCCAGATAGTTTCAACTGAATATCTGAAAGTTCCTTTTCAATGTCTGAAAGTTGATTCTTAACGTCATTAATTTTTTTGCTTAACGAATCTGTTGATTTACCTTCCTTTTGAAGGAAGCCAAAATCTTTTGAAAATTTATTCTTTTCTGCCTGAAGATCCTCGGTTTTTTTCTGAACTTTTTTACGAAGACTGTCTAGATCTTCAAAAGTTTTAACGTCTAAATCAAAACCTCTTTTCTTAAGGTTTTTCTTGCAAAAGCTAATATCCTCTCTTAGAAGTTTTATATCTATCATGTCTTAAATAAATAATAAGCTATAACAGTCGCAATAATACATGAAAGTACTGTCAATGTTATGTATGTAGTTGCAATAAGGTATTTTTGATTGATTATTAACTCTAAGGCCTGAGTAGAAAACGCTGACATGGTAGTAAAAGATCCCAATAGCCCAATAGAAAAAAATAAAAACAGTTGAGATTTTGAATCCACAATTGCTATAACAATCCCAATGATAAAACAACCTATAAAATTAATCATGAGAATATTGAGTGGAAAATATGTCCCAGCAGTCTCAAGTTTATTAGCAATTAAATACCTTACTAGTGCGCCAATCGAACCACCCAAGGCAATCAAAAGATAGTTACTCATATAAAGTCAGGATTACTTCATGGCGATAATCTAAATTATCGAAGTAGTTAATTTTTTTTAAACTGTTGTTTTGCAAAAAAAATTCAACTCTTTGATTTTCTTCGTTTAATGTAAACATGTTATCAACCATATCAATATTGAGCTCCCTTAATTCTTCATAATCAACTTTTAGAAATACATTTAACAAACTACTATTAATAGACTTAATGGGTATTAATTGGGTTTGATCTAAATCATGATCAATATGTTCTATCTTATTAGCATCAACTTTATATGTTTCTCTAAATGGGGAAGAAATAGAAACAATCAACGTCTTATCTGCGCGTATTATTGTACCCGCTGATTCTTGAATAGCTTTATTATTTTCATAGACAATTTCTTTAAATTGATAATTCTTAATCAGTGCTTCTACCAAAAGGTTAATATCAGAATTTACATCTAAAGTTAGGACGCCCAAAAAAATCAATAGAGTTTTCATATTATCTCTTTGGAACGAGCACCTCTCGAGTTCCATTCGTATGCATCTCCGAAACAAGTCCAGCAGCCTCCATTGCTTCAATCAATCTTGCAGCTCTGTTATACCCAATTCTTAACTTTCTCTGAACAGAAGAAATTGATGCTCTTCGAGATTCAAGAACAAAATTTACTGCCTCGTCATATAACTCATCATTCTCATCAGAGTCAGAATTTGTATTTTCATTTGACCACCCTGGTATTGGACCAGTTTCTTGGAGCTCAGAAGTAATTTCTTCAAGATAGTCTGGCTCAGCTCTTGATTTCCAGTCATCCACAACTCTGTGCACTTCGTCGTCACCAACAAAAGCGCCGTGAACACGAACGGGAACTCCCTGTCCAGCAGGAAGATACAACATATCACCGTATCCAAGTAATTGGTCGGCACCACCTTGATCTAGAATTGTTCGAGAATCAATTTTTGATGAGACCTGAAAAGCTATCCTTGTTGGTATATTGGCTTTAATCAAACCAGTTATAACATCGACTGATGGTCTTTGAGTAGCAAGAATTAAATGAATTCCTGCTGCTCTTGCCTTTTGTGCAATCCTAGCTATGAGATGTTCGACCTTCTTTCCGACTAACATCATCATATCTGCAAACTCGTCCACAACCACCACAATTGAGGGTAGCTCTTCAAGGTCTACATCACTATCTTCTATTAGAGGGTCTAATAATGGTTCACCCTTTTCCTTGGCTTCTGATACTTTCTTATTAAAGCCCGAGAGATTTCTAACACCCATTTCAGACATAAGTTTGTAACGTCGATCCATTTCTGCAACACACCATCTCAACCCATTCGATGCATCAGTCATATCGGTTATTACAGGAGTCAATAAGTGAGGGATACCATCGTAAACCGATAGCTCAAGCATTTTTGGATCTATTAATATTAAGCGGACATCAGATGGATCGGACTTAAACAATAAACTCAGCAACATAGCATTAATGCCAACTGACTTCCCTGAACCGGTTGTTCCAGCAACTAACATATGCGGCATCTTAGATAAATCAACCACTACAGATTTGCCTGCAATATCATGCCCTAATGCTAAAGATAAGGGCGAGGATGAGGTTTGAAATGTTTTTGAGGAGAGAATTTCGCTTAAACGAACCATTTTCCTGTTTGTGTTAGGAATCTCAATTCCAACCACCGATTTACCTTCAATGACCTCAACAACTCGAACGCTACTGACTGCTAAAGATCTAGCAATATCTTGTGCAATGTTTGTTATTTTGCTCGCTTTTGTTCCAGGCGCGGGTTGAATCTCAAACCTAGTAACAACTGGGCCAGGAAGAACAGAGACTACTTTTGCCTCAACCCCAAATTCATAAAGCTTGGCTTCAAGTAAATCCGCTAACTGATTAAGCTCCTCTTTAGTTAGAGAGTCACCATCATCCAATGCTCTGTCCAGAAGAGAAGTATTAGGCATTGCAGTATCTATATCCTCATTCTTTTTCTTATAAACTGTGGTTGATGTCTTGATTACTGGCTTTTCTTTTAGTGAATCTAATTTAGAATCATTTTTATCAGGAGAGATCGGCTCAACATCTAATTCTTTTTCGACTACAACGCGTTCTTTTGTTGCAATAATTTTTGATTTTTTATCTTGAACTTTTATACGCTTTGGATTGCCAAGCATCTTTTTAATAAGCATGAAAAAATTAATAATTAAGCTGCTCATAAATTTCGATAATCTAATGACAGCATTTTTTAGTAATGACAAACCTAAAGAAAAAAATTTAACTCCTTGTACAATTTGTTTAGAAACGTGATTAAAAACAATACTAATTAAACTTATCCAAGAAAATGCTAATGCAAAAGATAAGCTTGCTAATCCAAATACCACAATAAAAATCAGGGCGCCATATACACCAAGATATCTGGATAGAATATCTAAACCAAAGTAACCAACAATGCCGCCAGCAGAAAGCTGAGGATAGTTATCCCCACTCATAATATATTCAAAGAACATACAAGACATAATCAACAAGACTAATGAGGAAGTTACTCTGAGTGATTTGTTGTTCTGAAATCTTTTTGGAAAAAATAATATATTAACAATTTCATGAACCATTAGAATTACTAGCAAATAAGACGATGCTCCTATTACAGAAAACAAGAAATTTGAAAGATGAGCTCCGATCAAACCTCCATAATTTTCTATTACTAAATCCTCTGAAGCAATTGATGTAAGGGCTAAATCATTGGGGTTAAAAGTAACAAGCGAAACAAAAAAATATAATGTAAATGCAAGCAGAACAAATGAGAAAATAGATGTTAATGGCGTTTGCAATGATGAATTAGAGTTCTTAGCCATAACTTAAATAGTAAAGATTATATTATGGATTAAACAGATTTTATTAACACCTTAATTTATAATTTTAATATGTCTAATACCCATAAAAAATTAATAATTCTTGGTTCAGGTCCTGCAGGTTATGCAGCATCAATTTATGCTGCTCGAGCTGGACTAGATCCTGCTTTAATTACTGGTACTGAAGTTGGTGGGCAATTAACTACAACCACCGAAGTTGAAAATTGGCCAGGAGATTCAGATGACCTTCAAGGACCAGAATTGATGGAACGAATGCAAAAACATGCCCTAAAATTTGATGTCGAAATTATTAACGATCATATACATGAAACAAAACTAACGGATGAAATAAAAACACTTAATGGTAATTCATCATGGACATGTGATGCATTAATTATCACCACTGGTGCAAGCGCAAAATATTTAGGTATACCCTCAGAGGAAAAATTTCTTGGGAAAGGTGTATCTGCATGCGCAACATGTGATGGCTTCTTCTATAAAGATCAAGAAGTTGCAGTAATTGGTGGTGGAAATACTGCCGCTGAAGAAGCGCTTTATTTATCGAGAATATGCTCAGAAGTTCATTTAATACATCGTAGAGATGAACTGAGAGCTGAAAAAATACTACAAAACAGAATCTTTGATTCAAATAACATCACAATACATTGGAATTCTCAATTAAAAGAGGTTCTTGGAGACGAAATGGGTGTTAATGGAATGGTCATAACAGATGAACAAAACGATAAAAAAATTAGCCTTAGCGGTGTCTTTATTGCAATAGGCCACTCACCGAATACTGGAATCTTCGATGGTCAATTAGATATGGACAATGGATACATTATAATAAAATCAGGATTATCAGGATCAGTTACCGAGACCTCAGTTAAAGGTGTCTTCGCAGCAGGTGATGTATCAGATCAAGTCTATAGGCAAGCAATTACTTCAGCAGGATTTGGATGTATGGCAGCACTGGATGCTGAAAAGTTTTTATCAGAATAATTATTGACCAGAAACCCAAAAAACGGCAGTTACTACAAAAACTACAATAATAATAAATGCTACCCATGCATCCGATCTTGAATCCTGATTAGCTTCATCAGAATCATAATATTCTGCAAGTTTATCTTTTTCGTTCGCCATTATTTTTAGTCTCCATGCTTTACAACCACTCTACCCTGTTGATTTCCGTTTAATATTTTATCAATCTCAGGCGCTAATTCATTAAGTTTAATTATTTTTATTGAAGATTTTGAATAACCAATCTGCCACTCAGAAGCGATTTTATGCCATAAATATTTTTTGTAAGAAATTGCAGATTCAGCTGAATCGATACCTTTTAGAGTAATGCCTCTAAGTATAAATGGGAAAACAGTGGTCTCAAGCTTGATTGAGTTAACATTACCGCAACAGGTAACAATTCCATGCCTTTCAACTTGTGAAATAATTCTGCTTAATATTTCACCACCAACTGTATCAATTCCTGCTGAGAATTTAGTTTTATCAAGTGATCTTATTTTTTCAGAGCAAAAATCATCTCTCATAATTATATTTTTTGCTCCAAGATTTTTTAAAAATTGGATTGATTCTTCTTTACCAGTAATTGCTGTTACATCAATACCTAATTTTGATAAAAGGCTAACTGCTATCGATCCCACTCCTCCAGAGGCTCCCGAAACTACAACTGGTCGATCAAGTGCATCAGTTTTTGAAATAACTGCATCAACGCTGGCGGCTGCTGTAATTCCAGCTGTTCCAAATGAAATAGCCTCTTCCATTGATAAATTATCAGGTAGTGGAACAATCCATGCTGATGGAACATGAATAATTTCACCAAAACCACCATTGGTATTCATACCAAGGTCATACCCAGTAACAATCACCTCATCTCCTTCTTTTAAATTGTTATCCTTTGATTGTCGAATTTTGCCAACAGCATCAATTCCTGGAGTAAAGGGATAAGATTTTGTTACTCCTTTATTGCCAGAAGCAGAAAGCGCATCTTTGTAATTAAGCGAAGAATAAAGAACGTCAATAAGCACAAAGCCATCTTGAAGTTCAGGAAGAGGTAATGACTTAATGGAAGACTTGAATTTATCTTCTATTTCATCAACAACGAATGCATTGTAAGTATCAGGCATTTATCTTGGCTTCATACGCATGCCTGAATCAATTCTAATTGTTTCACCATTAAGATATGTATTGTCAACGATGTGTGCTGCTAAGTTACCAAATTCTGAGGGATCACCAAACCTATGAGGAAATTGTGTTGATTCAAGTAGAGGATCTCTAACTTTATCTGGAGCCAATTTCATTAGAGGTGTATCAAAAATACCTGGGGCAATAGTATTTACTCGGATAGCATGCCTTGCTAAATCTCTAGCCGCAGTAAGTGTTAAACCAATTACACCGGCTTTTGAGGCGCTATATGCAGATTGACCAATTTGACCTTCATATCCTGCAACTGAGGCTGTATTAATAATTACTCCTTTTTCACCTTTTGAATCTGCATCATTTTTGTCCATAAGTTCGGCTGCAAGACGCATTACATTGAAAGTACCAACTAGATTAAGATCAATAATAAATTTAAAGTGATCTAATGGATGAGGAGCGTCCTTGCCAATAATTCTTCCTCCATATCCAGTGCCAGCACAATTAACAGCAACATGAAGAGCTCCAAATTCATTCTGAATGAAATCCATGGCTTTTTTAACTGGTTCTTCTTCCATGATATTGGTATTGATGTACTTTAGATTTTCATCACCTAGCTCATCGATCAACTTTTTAGCATTTTCATCATTAAGATCTAAGATAACTACCTTAGCTCCACTTTTTAAGAAATGTCTTACGGTTGCTTCACCTAAACCTGATGCCCCACCCGTAATGGCTGCAACTTTTCCACTTATA
>MDTD01045585.1_pt1 | contig 24840 bp, 26 predicted proteins | sample 811221 | NCBI WGS metagenome assembly MDTD01 (sample SAMN05326646, study PRJNA326480) | marine metagenome | isolation source: seawater | place: Pacific Ocean: South West | collected 2011 | reverse complement strand
GGAGATTGGTTACAAGTGAATGACGACGGTTCTTTTAATGTTAATTAATATTATAATTTAATAACATTATTACAACGATTTTGCGCAGTAGAAGGAACATCTAACCATGCTGAATAACGGATTGTTATTCTCTTCAGATACCTTTTATCATTGGGTTTCTTTAGAATTTTTTTTTGAATTGTATGCCTCGGCTCGTTGCATAGATTTCAAACTACATGGTGTTTTATTTTGTTAATAAAATTACGATAACAGGCCCAATAAAGGTGTTCATTTATATCCGTACTATGGGCATTAACTGGTTCCACAGTGAATGAACTCTAGGGGACGTTTATTATCGAAGAGTGCATCGGTCGAGTCCTGCGCATTTGAGCATCCCCGGCCTGACCGGGGATAATCATGTGTAGCAATATGTAAGATTAGGGTGTTAAAAAATGAGAGAGAATATTTTCGATTCTCTTATCGAAAATGATTCTCTTTTCGTAAACAGGGGGGCTTTCGAACATGGCTTTGAGCCTCAAAATCTCCCTCATCGTGAGAAGGAGATTCGAGCTCTTGGGGAGAATCTTGTTGAAGCCCTAAGAGGGCATATTCCATCGAACATGCTCCTGTATGGGGTTCCTGGCTCAGGAAAGACAATTGTCACTAAGACGGTGCTGAAACAACTCAAAGCCAAAGGAAGATCTAATGGAACCGCTGTTAAAGCCTACACGATTAACTGCAGAACTGTGGATACCAAATATCGAGTTGTTCAAGCTCTTGCAAACTGTCTTGAGCGGGATGAAGATGTGAAGATTCCCTTCACTGGATGGCCGACTGACAGAGTTCTCGAAGAGTTTCGTAGGAGAATGGATCGGAGAGGCGGTATCCACGTGATAGTGCTTGACGAGATAGATCACCTTGTCTCGAAAGTTGGAGATTCGATAATATACAACCTTACGAATCTCAACTTGGAATTAGAGTCGTCCAGATGCTGTATCATTGGCATTAGCAACGACCTTTACTTCACTAAGATGTTGACGCCTCAAGTGGCTTCGAGGCTTGCTCAGATTGATCTTGTCTTCCACCCATATGGTGCTGATCAGATAAACGATATTCTCGAAGATAGGGTGCTGAGAGGAGTTCGCCCTGGTGCTCTGGATAATGGCGTGATCGGACTGTGTTCTGCTTTGGCTGCTCAGGAACATGGCGATGCACGGAGAGCTCTTGATCTTCTCAGAATTGCAATCAAGAAGGCGCAAAAAATGGATCATGATTTGGTGGACAAGGGGCATGTCAGACTTGCACAGAGTCAGCTTGAGCATGACCAGCTAACTCCTGTCCTCAGAACCCTTCCTCTTCAACAAAAGATTCTGCTCTTTTCTATCTGCTTGAATGAAAACAATGGGCTCAGGAATATTTCCACCGGGGAAATATTCAGGACTTATTCAGAAGTATGTCATAGGATTATGATAGAACCTCTGACGCCCCGAAGAATATCCTCGCTTCTAAACGAATTAGACAATCTTGGAATAATAATCGCAAGGAATGTCAGCAAAGGTCGTGGCGGAAGGAGTAAACAGATTAATTCGGCGATACCGGAGTCTCTTGACGTTATGAATGAATTGAGAGACTCAGAACCACTTATTGTAGAGGCTTCGAAGGGGAAATATCGTCTCCAGAGGCCTCTCTGAGTTATGATTCGCCCCGGTAATGGTTAAACAGAGGGCCAAGGTGGCGCGAGCGATGGTACAGAGTTCTTGGAAGGATGAGGTAACCAAGCCTAGCCGATTCTTGTCGGTTGTTTCATTCTGTATAGGGACGTGGCTTGCCTTTGTCTCGTTGGTCAACATAACATTCGGTGCTTTCGCTCCAGGTCAGAAAATTGAATGGTTAGGCTTCATCGATGGTTCAAGCCTCTCTGAGGCGTATTCAGCGCATTCTTCCATATCTATCGGTCTCGGTGATGTTGTTGCATTACTTCTTGCAACGATTCTAATCGTTGTCGGAGGAAGGGGCATAGAATCATCCTCTGGACTACGCGCGTTCCTATATTCAATAGCACAGAGACCTCGTCAAATGGTGGGTTCAGAAGGCCAGTTGTCTCTTATTGTGGCAAACTGGCTGGTAGTCGGAGGGATTTTGTTCTACGTAATCTGGTCCACAATTAATACCACGTGGGTTGATCCAGGTGTTTATTCGGTTTCCATAGTCATGATTTGTAGTGGCCTGGGCATTGAGGCCATGCACGAATAATGCGGGCTTTTCCTCGCTCATGATTTTTCAAAAGTCATTGATTCGAGGATAGCCCTGCAATTTTCCTTAGTCTCCAGATCGGTCACCCGAGTTACAACCCCTTTACCAGGTTGCCCATAAATTACCACTGAATCAATAGGTAGAAGCAAATGAAGTACTATTGGTGCAAGGTCTTCTTCTCCCTCAACTACGATCAGCGACTTTAGCCGCTGATTAAGTGAATTGACAGCGTTCTTGCAAGTTTCAAATAATTGTGGAGTTAATTTTCCCGCCGGGTTATGAGCGGTGGAAATTATGTCGAATTTTGAACGGTCAATGAGTTTTGTATCGGGCCACTCGTGTCGTTTTGTCATTCCATCTATTAGTGCAATGTCAGGAACACATGAAAGTTTGAGTAGTCCCAAAACAGTTACATCTCCGACTGCAATGATATTCAAGTTGCTTTGTATGGATTGAAGGGCCTTGGTTAGAGCTACACCATGATCGGATTCTGGACCCTCATGCAATATGCCGAAAGGAGTTTTCAACATCAACTCAACCTCAGACGTGAGGATCTTCGTGCCTTTGAAATCTGATTCATGCACGAACAATTCTCCTGACTGATCTATTGTACCGTTGCGAATACGCGAGCTTGAGATTACTTGACCATCAGGCCCTCTGGCATGCTCTACCACAATGGTTTCAAGGGGTTTCATTTGATTCTCTATTCGAATTCTGTTTATTTCTTCACAGCCCGGAAGAGTCTCATTCGTACATATTATGGCATCTGCATTTGCGTGTTTGGTTGCAGGCCCAAAGGAATCATGAAGAACGTCGAATGATACTCTGCCCCTAGAATTTGGTTCAATGATCTTCTCGATTTCTGAGCGTCGTCTGCTCCAGTCCCAACATCTCTTATCTTTCATCTTCGCAACATCGTCGCTAGCAATCCATATCTCAAGATGGGCACAATGCTCCAATGCTTGGGCGATTAGTATGGCGTGTCCCTCATGCGCACGGTCGAAGGTTCCGCCGAGAAGGCCGCGTCGGAACATGTGCCTCCATCTTGAGTGTCGAACTTTAGGACTGCGGATATTGTGCCCCGGGGCGTAACGGGCGCCATCATCGCGATGGCTCCGGGCCCTGACCCACCCCGGGACGTCTGTAGGAGGATGGGGTTGTCCCATGAGTCATTCCGTAGTCATCTGGGGACCCATCATCCTCCATCCGTACGATTGCTCCGCAGATCATCCCAAAAGGTCACGGCGGTCTTCGTCGTCCGGTGGCCCGAACCGTGGTACCGCGGTTCATCCTAAGCCTCCGGCGTGGGGGCTTCGTCGACGCGGTGTTGCCGGACGGGCATTATATCGGAAGAATGTTGTAGATATCAAGTCATGGAATACGGTTCAGGACGTGTATCGACAGCATATTTACTCCGACCCATGATTAATCTAGCCATAATCAAAGGATCTCCCTGCATGGTTTCAATATGCGCCATATCAGGCCATTTATCGAGGGGTTGGGCTAGCCACCCAACCATCTTGTGGCTCTTTCCGTCTACTGGAGGTGATCCTGTTGAGGCTTTTTCTAAGGCCATTAAGAGATCTGAGATATGAATTAACTTCAGATCTTCAAGATTTTCCAAGCCCAGTTCAGATTCTATTGAGTCTTCGAGTCTGCGGAGTAAGTCCTTACTCGGACCGGGGTGTTCTAGTCCGTTTGTCCCGGGTAGTGTGTGATATTCGCCCTTAGGCCTGAGTATTAACGCGGCCCATGGAATGGAAGATATATTGGTTTGATCCCACCAATTTTCCATTTTGATGATGTTCAACAATAATTGTTCCGAGAATGGTGCGTACCACTCCATGGGAAGATGTTGGATTACAATACTGGAGAAAGATGGAGTCAATCTGCCTCTTCCCTGCGTTATGCGGACGAATCTTGACCAGGTGCTCAAATCTGAATTTGGATGATTGTTCGCTGACTTATGCACCTCATCAAAGAATTCGTCAGGATTGCCCCAATCTTGTATTTTCATGGCAGCAGAAAGTGTGTCGACAGATATGCTTGGAGGATTCTGGAGCCATGCAGGAATAGCCCAACTTTTGAGATCGTCAACCATATCTCTCGGGATGTAATTTGCAAAAGTTAGGAGTCGTGAAGCAACCCATGATGACCCCCGAGTCGAGGACTCCGGGGGAGTCATTGGTCGTACATCAAAAGCGAAAGTTGGATTTTCAGATATTATTTCTCTGAATTGCTCCGAATATGCTGATTGCATATCTGTGTTGGTTTGATTCATGAGTTCATGAACTTCGTATTCAGGCATATCCTCGAGGCGGATCATTGCCAGCCATTTGATGTGTACCCTATCCCTGATTCGTTTCCACCTGTGCCATCTAAGACCCGGTGGCGTGGCTATCAGAGATGCTTCCGGGTGCTCTGCTTCAATCAAGTTGGCCCAATCCTCATCTCGGCCAAGCATCTCAACTATTGATTTCAGAATAATCGGATCTGAAGACTCTGAGGTGTCTAATTGAACTTCCAACCTTGATTGGATTAATTCTGTTTCATTTATTGGAATCGTGGAAAATTGGTTTGGCTTGCCATCATCGATGCGAACAGGAGATGATAATCCAGCAGGATCTGAATACCTTGTCCATGGAAGTGGCCGCGCAGGATCAGCACTCAGCCTGGCTACTCCAGGGACATCGACTAACGGGTGTGTTAGTATGATGCCTCGATCTAAATGTCTCATACAATCATGGATTAGATGTTCTGGCAGGTCTTCTTCAATCTCAACCAACATCGGAATCTGGGTATTTGACTGGATCGCCCACTCGATCAATGAACGTCTTGCTCTGGGGCCGAGATTGGAAGTGTTCAAACGATCGGTGTGGGTTGTCTTGTTCTCGAAGAGGGAGTCTCCCCAGTCTAGTCTGAATCTTCTTAGTGTCTCTTCAGGGACACGCGATCTTCTTCTGAATGATATTCTATCTTTCAAGGCCTGTGATCTTCGACGATGTTCTGAAGGATTTGTTCTTGGATGGGCTAAACGTATCCAATTATCCAATGCCTCCAGCGGGAAAACAGATTGTGGATTTTTGTTATCCTGTACTCTGCCAATTACAAGAAAATCATCAGGAATGATTCTTGATATTAGCGATCTACCCATTCGCCCCTCGATATCAACTACAAGTATTTCAGGTGAAAATACAGGGGGAGAATTGGGATTTATGGTTCCCAATCGTATGCTTGACTCAGAGTGTGAGGAGAATGGGTGTCTCGCCAATTCGAACTTAGGGGAGAACCAAGTTCCGGGGATAATTGAAATCGGTCTTCCTGACTCGATTATTCGAGCATGAAAAATGCACAATGGCCTATCGACTTCGGAGAAGGACTCGATCTTAGCTGGATCTACTGCTGCACTCGGTTTGGGGCACAATTTTCCTGTATGTGGATTGATCCATCGATGTGTTTGGTTTTCTACTTCGGCGAGCACCCAAATGACCCCTTCGCTTCCACTGGAGTCCGTATTAGAAAAGGGGCGATCGGGGATTGCTATTGAAGCTTGATTGAATGGCATGGTAGAAGCGAGTAGAAGTCGATCTCGATCACGCGACACCATGCAAACAGCGTTACTTGAAGGGGGGATCGGCGTACATGACTGGACCCTGTGGGCCTCATCCATGATCATGGCCTCTCTACCTCTGTGTGTGAGGTATATTGAGGAGCCACGGGCTCCAGGGGCGCCAGTACTGCCGACCATTTCCTCTTTTCTGAGGCGTTTCAGTTCAGCAGAAACGTGGGGCATCCTGAGATTGGTCTGCCGAGATATCTGGGCTACTGTCAAGTCAGAGCGAAATAGGGCGGAAAGAACCCTTCTTCGATGGAGTCCCCGTATTCTCCGGGGTTTGGCTTCGGAGTTTGATGGTGCAATATCGACGATCAATGACACCCCCTGTCAATCATAACGTGTTTTACTGTACATTTATTCTATTAAAATGTTATTTTTGTTATATTATGTTACATATTTCCAGTCGAAAATAACTAGCTACCATTGCAATGGATGCATTAAGTAGTCAAGATGAGGTCTATTCCTGCAACTTGATGTAACCAAAATACAGACTCGACCAAGAAGCGTTATATTGTGGTCGATTGTCCTGTGTCATAACGCTGAGGCGGATGGTTACTGAGGAAGACTCCAATAGTTTTCCAAATAGCCTTCTGGTAAAGCGTTTGAAGCGGAGGTGCAGATCAATGAGAACAACACGACTCAGAGAAAAAATCAAGAAATTCCTAGACGAAAGAGGTCAGGCGAATACTACTGAGATTCTTGAGCATGTCAATTCGACAATGCGTCATGGCACTACTCCCCAGCAACTCGGTAATGTTCTCTCGAAAGACAAAGATATTCGGAAGATAGCGACGACAAAGCGAGGAGGTGCTCTCTCGGGGAGATACGAGATATGTGTCTGGACTCTGAGAGAAGACGAGCGAAATCCTGGGCTCCAAGGATGATCTCATACTTCAAGGTCTGATGACCAAGTTCCTACTGCTGCAAGAGCATTCATCTTGGAGCGATGGCGGAGTTTCGCCTGAGCGCCGTCCAGATCTGACTTTGACCATAGCGACAGAGCATCTGCAAGAAGTGCGCGACCAAATGAAAACGTCAACGGCCAAGGAGCATTTCCAATAATCAAGTTGATCTCATTAAGATGAGATGTCGCATCTACATCCGATTGTCCGCCTGACAAAAATGCGACTCCTGCAACTTCTTGTGGGACCATGGCTTTCAGCACCTCTGCAGTTGCCCTTGCAACAGTTCGTGTATCGGCCTTTTCAGCTTCTGAGCCTGGTAATATCATATTGGGTTTGAGGATAGTACCTCTGAGATTGACTCCCTGAACTTTGCACTCTGAATATACCGCATCCAATATTCTAGACGTGGTTGAAGCGCACTGTTCTAATCCATGGGGCCCTGTCATCAAAACTTCAGGTTCGATAATCGGGACTATGCCCTGTTCTTGGCATATAGCAGCATATCTTGCAAGTGCATGTGCGTTTACTGAGATTGCGGCGGCGCTTGGAAGGTCTCCAGATATCTTGATGACGGCCCTCCACTTGGCGAATCTTGCGCCCATACGATAGTATTCTTCGCATCTGCCCCTCAATCCATCAAGACCCTCGGTAACAGTCTCACCTTCATGCCATGAAAGTGGCTTGGCACCCGTGTCCACCTTTATGCCAGGAATGATTCCCTTAGAAATCAGATAATCGGGTATTGGAGTTCCATCATCCATTTTCTGACGTATAGTCTCATCAAACAGTATCACTCCTGAGATATACTGATTAATTCCTTCTGATGAAAGCATGGCTGATCTATATGCTCTCCGAGTATGCTCGCTCGGTTCGATATTAACTGCCTCCAACCGTTTTGACATCGTACCATTGCTTTCATCGGCCGCAAGAATGCCTTTACCGGGTGCGACTAGGTCTTGTGCGATTTGTTCTAATGACTGGGGCGACATATTCTACAGAACGGCTACAAGAGGGATGGAAATGAAGGCATCGCCTTGAGCAACTTCATTATAGGGTACTTTCTACAATCGATCTAGTTGATGATTTGACATCAATAACCTCTGAAGTTACGATCATGTTGCCTTCCTGGTTCTTTCGTACTCCGGGTATCCTTCCGGTGCAAACTCCCGATCCGATGTATACTGCATCTGAAGAAGCGCACAGTTCGTCTCGATCCCAAATATCGTTGATTCGGTCTCCGACCATCTTCAATGCTCTATCTTGATGCTCTTCTGTTGTGGTTACGAGTCGTCCTTCAAAGGGGGCATCAATACCGCGAAGTGCTGTAGCAGTGATTACTCCCTCAGGTGCTGCTCCTATACCCATCAAAAGATCGGTATTAGATTCGGGGTCTGCTGCATCGAGTGCTGCTGCTATGTCTCCGTCGCCAATCAATCGAACATTAGCCCCCATTCCTTCTATTCTTGAAATTAGATCCTTATGTCGAGGGCGGTCCATCACTACCACAGTCAAATCAGATATTGGGCGGTCAAGTACGTGACTTGTCGCTTCTAGGTTGTACTGTGTGGACCCTTCTAGACTAATTTCGCCTTTCAATATCGAGGGGCCTGCAATCTTATCCATATAACAATCAGGCGCGTGGAGTAAGGCGCCCCTGGGAGCTGCGGCTAGAACGGCCATGGCATTGGGCAGATCATTTGCAACATGATTGGTGCATTCAAGAGGATCTACTGCTATGTCTATCCTTTGAGCATCCTCCAGCCCCTGACTTGAGCCCAATGGCTCACCAATCCAGAGCATGGGAGCATCATCTCGCTCCCCCTCTCCGATAGCAACTCTGCCATCGAATGGAATCGTATCGAAAACATCACGCATTGCCTCGACGGCTGCTCCATCTGCGGCTTTTCCGTCTCCCTTGCCTATCCAACCATAGGCCGCAGCTGCGGCTGAAGATGTGGCGCGAAGGAAATCCTCCGTGAAATCGTAAACTGGCACAGCCTGTTGTAGAGGGGGGTAGCAATCAATCCTGCGCAGGATGCTTATGCTTCGATAATACCCGTATTCCTTCTATTGAGGTTCCTGGATACTGCCCCTCAGGGTCCTTGAGGATTGGCTTTAGCATATCGAGAGCGCAAAGTAGTCCTGCTGATACGCCACATAGGGCCTCCATTTCGACCCCCGTTTTTGCCGTGGAAGTCACAGTAACAGTACATCTCAAACCAAGATTATCGTCTTCCCAGTCCACGGTGCAGCTATCTATAGGAATTGGGTGACAATGCGGAAGGGATGTAGGCGTATTCTTAACTGCCATAATAGCAGCAATTGTCGATGACGTTCTGAGGTCTCCTTTGGAGGTCATGCCCTCCAGTGCTATTTCCAATACCCGTGGAGGGACCACCAGTACCCCGGTTGCAATTGCTCGGCGAAACATCGGTTTTTTTGAACCAATATCAACGACTGACGGGTTATTCGGCATACATCTCTCTCCACGTGGGGGTACTTAGGCGCTCGGACATATCTCAACCAAGTCCCTCTATCCAATATTCGCCACTTGAACGGATCTCCTTCTTCCATATTGGTGCTTGGCGTTTTAGTTCGTCGATGGTCCAACTACAAGCAGCAAAAGCCTGAGCCCGGTGATTCGCCGATGCATGTATGCAAACGATTGTTTCACCAGGTTCGACATAGCCGATTCTGTGTGCTATGACTATTGATCTTAGATTCTGCTCTTCAACAGCCCTCTTTCCGATTTCCCGTAAGATTGCAGGAAGTCTGCTTCCCCATGCCTCGAACTCGAGTCCCATTACTTGTTCATCACCATGACTCGGTCGAACAAGTCCGATGAAAGACGCGACTGCTCCAGCACCGTCCGAATCAATCATTGTCATCAAATTAGAAGGATCGAGTGGACTCTCTGTGACGATGACCTCGACGACCATGGCTGGCGGACACGAATCTGAGGGATAGGGCTATCTCCATCAGACGAGGTGGAATAACGTGGGTGAAAGAGTGGACATACTCGGGGCGGGTCTTTCCGGCCTTGCGGCCGCGACTATTCTTGCTAAAGCAGGAAGGGAAGTTCATGTTCATGAGATACGGAAAGATAGTGGGGCCCGGTTTGATGGTGACTTTCAAGGAATCGAGAATTGGACTTCTCAAAACGACTTCTTTGATGAGATGCGTGATTGGGGTCTTGATCCTGAGGCCTTCAAATCGGACCCATTCAGCATAGTTGACCTGGTCCACCCTGATGATGTAATAACAAATCCAATCACAGACGGTATCGCATTTAGAGTAGTGGAACGGGGGACAGATAAGCACTGCATAGACCAAGGATTCAAAGAAATGGCAAAATCAGCTGGTGCCACAATTCACTATGGGGTCAAGAAGGACCCTTCAGAATGTGACATAATAGCAGCCGGACCGAAGCAATCGAGTGCAGTAGCATTCGGAGAGATATTCAAGACCAGTCATGAGAATCATGTAACATTTCAGCTCAATGACAAACTTGCTCCAGGAGCCTACAGCTACATGATAATCATCGATGGTATTGGATTAATTTGCACGTGTCTATGGAGGAAACAGCGTAAGAGTGGGCGTTTCCTTGATGAGACAATAGCATGGTATGAACGCTACTACAAATTAGACAGAGTACCCATCAAGCGAGTCGGCGGAAAGGGAGATTTCTCAATACCGGATCGTTACATCGTTGATGGTCGCCATTACGTCGGAGAAGCGGGTGGGCTTCAGGATTTCATGTGGGGCTTCGGAATGCGGTATGCGATAACTAGCGGAGTTCTGGCAGCGAAATCAATCATGGGGGAGATCGATTATGAAGAGGAGGTTCGGAGGCGTCTTCTCCCATTGGTTAAGGCGAGTGCGACTAATCGATTCTTGATGAACAGAATGGGAGACAGGGGGTTCAAGGCAGTAGCAAGATACTGGATGAGAGATCAGAAACGTTCAGGGGATGGATTGCGATTCATGAGGCGAATTTACGAGCCGGGGCTGTTGAGGAGGATGATATGGCCCGTTGCTCGGTTGGCGATGTTAAGGAGAGGTGCGTCTTCAGATGGACGCCGGCATCTCCGTATGCCTTTTCGAAAAGCGCTCAAGAGAGACGCATGGGAGCCGAGCACTGAGGCCATGGAAGTATCCGAACAATGGAAAAAGATACAGAAGAAGGGTGCTAAGACTTCTTTCAGCAGTTCTGATCAGTGACTCTTCGATATCCAAACTTGTTAATCGCTTGGTTGATATGGGCGTTTGAGGCCGGTGATGCATGGCTGAATGGCCCGAACTTACCCCAATGAAGAATAGACTCGTCAACTATGGCGTGACTGACAATGGTATTGCCATTATAGAGTTGATATCAGACTCTGATGGTGCGCCTCTTGAAGAAGGGAAAACCGCAGTTAATACATACACCAGAGAAATGTGGCACGACATAGATGATGCGGTATTGAGCGCACGTTTCGATGACGAAGTAAGTGTTATTCTGATAACAGGGCATGGAGATAAATTCTTCTCGGCAGGTGCTAGCATAAAATATCTAAATCGGCTTACTCCTCGCTACAAGTACTTCTTTTGCCTCCATGCCAATGAGACATTGAGTCGGCTTGAGCAGACGCCTAAGCTCGTTGTCGCCGCACTGAACGGACACACCGTAGGCGGTGGGCTTGAAATCGCAATGGCGGCAGACATCAGAATTGCTCGTAAAGGAAATTTCCAAGTCGGTCTTCCAGAGGTCTCACTCGGAGTTTTGGCTGGTACTGGTGGCACTGCTAGGCTTTCGCGATTAGTAGGAAAGGCAAAATCAATGGAGATCATGGTTACTGGAAGGAAATTCCAATTCGAGGAAGCAAAAGATATGGCGCTCGTGCACGATGTGTATGATAGTATGAGTCTGGAGGAATTCCGCCAAGATGTCCTTGACTATGCAGGGCAGTTCTCTCTTCCGTTTGCTGCTGCAAAGGCAATTGGAAATATCAAAAGGAGCGTGCAGAGCGGTCTTGAGATACCATTGGAATATCACCTTGCACTGGAACGCGAGTTACAATCCGATCTCTTCCAATCAGATGATGCGAAAGCGGGTATAGCGGCGTATGTTGACAAGAAAACCCCCAAATTCACCGGGCAGTAAAATCTGTTTCCAATGACGATGCTATGCTTAGATATTTGATAGTAGAATTTTGATGGTAGAAGCCTGAACTTGAAATACGACCTAGCAGTCATAGGGTCATGGGCAGGACTGAAATTGTCGAGGGCTACACTCCAAACTTCGAAGGCTGGGTTCAGGAGTTTCATGAATGGCAAACTAGAATTGGATTCGATCCTGCTTGGCTTGGAGATTACAGATTTGAAATCAGATTCGATTGGATCTCTGCTGGAGACAGCATTGAATTCGGAGATTTTGAAGGGATGCCGAAGTGGAGTCGAAGGATGCAGATACCCCAACAGAACATCCGAGATGCGATTATCACAATGATTAGCGTCCAGGGCGATACGGAATTTGCCTCGGTAGAGCAGCAAAATCATCTTCTTGCGACAGCGCCAACTGAGTATGATCGAAAATCAGCTCTTAGGATCATGTGCGAAGAGCAGCGACATGGTTGGCAGATGGCCTATCTTCTCTGCACTTACTTCGGCGAGCAGGGAGTTCGTGAGGCGGCTAAGCTTCTGGAAAGGAATGCACAGGATGGAACAAGGCTTCTGGGTTCATTCAATGCTCCAATCGATCACTGGCTCGACTTCTTCTGTTTTACTCATTTTATCGATCGAGATGGGAAGTACCAACTAAAGATGCTATCCACTAGCTCTTTCCAACCTCTAGCAGCATCAATGGGTCCGATGCTCAAAGAAGAGTCCTTCCATCTCGGAACAGGTGCGAATGGTCTCAGAAGAATAGTCAAGGCAGGCGTTATACCGACTTCATTCCTTCAGAAATATGTCAATAAGTGGGTTAGCACGGGTCTCGACCTTTTCGGGACAGATGAGTCTACTTCGGCACAGTGGGCGTATGTCTATGGGGTAAAGGGCAGGTACGATGAACGGGAATCTAATGATGATGCTGATAGAGACCATCTGAATGAGGCGAGCCGTGGACTATATTTCGACGAAATCAAAGCTGAAATGGCCCGTATAAGCAAAGGTCGGCCGGAAGGAGATCCGGAGCTTTACATCCCCTCAGATAAATTCAATCGCGGAATAGGGAAGTATTCTGGAAAGTTATACACTGTAATGGGAGAAGAATTCGAAGGCAGTGAAGAAGAATATGCGGATTATCTTGCTGAAGTCCTGCCATCTGATGAAGATGAGCGAAAGCTGGTAGAAGAATACATGGCTCCCGGTGTAGAATGGATTCAATATCGTGAGTGGAAGGGGTAACTCTCCTTTCGGGAAGGTGGTTGATTATGCAAACTCATGCTCTTCTAAATGTTGACAGGGATTTACTCTCGCCGTTCTTCGAAAGGGTTCCAGAACTCTTCGATAGATATCATAACGATCCAGAATCAAAACCGGAAATGTACGAAGAGCTCCTGTATAGGATCCACAGGCCGCTCACGAGCGATATGCTCGGTATGATTGACGATTGGATGGGACTCGAGCACAGGAGATTGAACCAAGATCAGGATCTAATGCTCAGACTGTTTCTTCTAGCCGTCAGATATCCGGATACCCTACTGCTAGAAAGTTTAGATGACATAATCATAGAGGATGTTCGAAGGATATCGGCATATCTGCATTTCACCAGCCACACATACACAATATGGGATCAAGATACACGCAAGGGATTGAAGGCCCTAGGCTTCGATATCCCGGATACCCAAAGAGCTGATCCTTTCATCTACGGAGCATATGTTGGAACTATTGAGTTGATTAAGGATTTAGCACCCTTCACATGCTTCCTCGAGCACGATGTACCTCGTCAACGTCTATTTCAGGCAGCCATAGCACAGTACGGCCGCGAAGCCTGAAATCCTGACCACGGTGTTGCAGGCATATGGGCGACAGTCCGATAGGCACAGTTGGAGTGATTGGCGCGGGCACGATGGGTGCCGGTATTGCTCAAGTTTGTTCTCAGATAGGCTGGGAAGTACGGCTTCACGATGCACTGGCAGGAGGAGTTGAAGCAGGCATACTTCGTATCGAAGAGTTCTGGTCAAAGGGTGTTCAAAAAGGAAAGACCGATCCGAAAATGGTTGATAAGTGGAGGTTGAACATTATCCCCTCGACCCTTGAACAGGCTGTGTCGGGGAGTGATTTGATTATTGAAGCGGTTCCAGAAAGAATGGATCTGAAAAGTGATATTTTCAAATCTCTTGATCGTTTAGCGGATGAGAATGCAATACTTGCGACTAATACTTCCAGTCTAAGTGTGGAAGAAATCTCAAGATCGACCCAGAAACCGGAAAGAGTTGTTGGGATGCACTTCTTCAATCCCGTGCCTCTAATGCCACTTGTGGAAATTATACGACATGAAGAGACCTCTGATAGAACAGTGGATATTGCAAAATATGCAGCAGATAAGATGGGGAAAACCTCTATCGTAGTAAAAGACGTTCCGGGTTTTGCAACTAGTCGCCTTGGAGTTGTACTTGGAAATGAGGCGATTAGAATGCTTGCAGAAGGCGTTGCATCGGCATCTGACATTGACACGGCCATGAGGCTCGGATATCGCCATCCGATGGGGCCACTGGAGCTTTCAGATCTTGTCGGCCTTGATGTCCGGAGAGACATACTAAACGGTTTAGCAGAATCTTTCGAAAACGACTCGTATCTCCCACACCCTCTTCTAGATCAGCTCGTCAATGCGGGGGACCTCGGAAGAAAAACTGGGCGAGGGATTTACGAATGGAATGCGGGTGAGAAGAAAGATAGAGACGATCTTGGTATGTGATTTTAATGAGTTTGGAAGGTAAGACCATTCTGGTAACTGGTGGAGCAGGGGGCATAGGTAGAGCGATATGTCGGTGTCTCGCTAAGCGGGGAGGCAGCATTATCGTACATTATCACACTTCGAAATCTGAAGCTGAAAGTCTGGCTGATGAAATAGATGGGGTTGCTGTCTATGCAGACCTTAGAAGAAAAGACGATGTCAACAAAATGTTTGACCAAATCGAAGATAAGATCGGAGCGTTGCAATGCTGTGTCGCTAACGCTGGATTGTATCCTCCAAAACCTATGCCCATATGGGAAATCTCTGAAGATCGATGGAATTCCACACTCGAATCGAATCTAGGCATTACCGTTCTAACGGCGCAGGGTTTTCTCAGGAAGGCGATGGCAAGGGGAGAGGGGAGTCTTGTGCTAATTGGATCGACGGCCGGGATCCACGGGGAGAGGGGGCACTCAGATTATGCAACTGCAAAGGGAGCAATTACAAGTGGTCTTCTTCGTACTCTCAAAAACGATGTTTCAGGAACTTCGATTAGAGTAAATGCTGTAGCACCAGGTTGGACTCTTACAGATTCAAAAATCGAATCGGGTATTGATCAAGAAATTGCTAGCAATGCAATGCTGACTATGTCGATGAAGAAGCTTGCATCCCCGGATGATGTTGCTGGGTCGGTTGCCTTCCTTCTTTCAGAGGCGGCTAGCGGCCATATCTCTGGCCAAGTGATTGAGGTTTCAGGCGGAATGGAAGGAAGAGTGATACCGGGACTCGGTGAATGAATGGCTGCTCTTTGGGTTGAGTTGATTGGCCTATTTGCAGGTGTCCTTGGAGTTGTTGCATGGATACCCCAAATCAAAGAAGTCTGGATTTTGGAAAGGCACGAGGGAATCTCAGTACCAACTTTTGGTCTAGTGGCAACGGCGTTAGTTGCTTGGCTAATCTATGGTATCTTAATCAAATCTCCATCGATTATTATGGCTAATTTAGCAGCATTGACGTGTATTTCCTCAATAATTTTCGGAGTTTTACGGCTAAGACGACCACTGATATGATTATTGACTAAAGTCTGGATCTCGCTTCTCGAGGAATGACCTTACTCCTTCTTTGAACTCTGGAGTGAGCGACGAGGCAATCATCAACTGGCGCTCAAATTCGAGTTGCGTTTCAAAGAAAGTTGTCGAAGAGGCGTCCAGAAGTTGCTTGGTGCCCCTTCTGCTACTTTCAGACCATGCGCCCCATCTATCAGCAACTTGTATCGATCTTTGAATGAGTTCGTCCTCATTTACGACCTCGTCTACAGCGCCGACTTCTTGTGCGGACAGGCCGTCCCATACCAAATTCTCGAAGAAGAATTTCCTTGCTGCTTGTTGCCCCACCAATCTTGGAAGAAGCCATGTCGTGCCCCCATCCGGAGATATCCCGAGTCTGAAAAACGAGGCGGCGAGTTTCGCATTTGGTACACATATCCTATAATCCATGCTGAGTGCTAATCCTAGGCCTCCCCCTGCTGCAGCGCCATTAATCGCACCTATGAAAACCGTAGAAGATTTCCTTATGCGAAGCAATAGAGGATGTAGATGCCCCGTCATAGTCCCGACTAGTTCCCCGATTGAACCATCGTCAATCGCATTATCGAACTTATCTACCGGTCCACCCGCACAGAAAAATCTCCCTGTTCCCGTAAGTATCACCGCATTGGTATTTTGATCTTGGATTAGCCCATCTATTGTATCGATTAGATGTTCTATTGTGCCGGAAGAAAATGTATCTCTCGATGAATCCTCTGAAAGGGTGACCAGGGCTGTTCTCTGACTCGGTCGGTCTATTGATAGAACCATGGTGAGGCACAGAAGGCGACACGTATGAACTCCATGAATCTGATAAGTGAATGTCGACTGTGTGCCTATTGATGCACAGGGACATGTTGTACATAGGAGGCTTGTGGACTGAATCCAAAGGAGGGGGGCGGATATCCGTTGAGAATCCAGCAACGGGAAGTATAGTTGGAAGTGTTCCTGAGGGTACTTTGGATGATGCTGATGCAGCCGTAATGGCTGCCAGGGATGCTTTTGATGAGTGGTCTAATTCTCCGGTAGAAGAAAGAATCAGGGTATTGAATTCTCTCTCGGAATCATTCAAAAACCGTACTAATGAGTTGGCTGAACTCATAACAAAAGAAGTCGGTACTCCAATTGAATATTCGAAAATGGCGATGGTTGGCACTCCGCGTGTCGTTACACGGTCATATGCTAAACTGCTTGAGTCGTATAATTGGGAGGAGGAGGTGCGAAATTCGACAATAGTCAGAGAGCCTATTGGCGTCTGTGCATTCATCACTCCGTGGAATTTCCCACTGCACCAAATCATTGGAAAGGTAGCTCCGGCGATTGCAGCGGGCTGCACGATGGTTCTAAAACCCTCAAAAGAAGCTCCTCTTAATGCATTCATACTCGCTGATATGCTTGATGAAATAGGACTTCCGAAGGGTGTATTCAATCTAGTAAGCGGGTATGGGTCTACGGTCGGATCGCATCTGGCATCTCATCCAGAAGTGGATATGGTCTCGTTTACAGGATCTACGGCTGCGGGTGTGAGGGTTTCTCAAGCTGCGGCTGAGAGTGTCAAGCGAGTTACACTTGAGCTTGGCGGGAAGAGTGCGAACGTCGTCCTAGAAGATGGGAATGGCGTTAGAGCGGCAAAAAACGCAATTGGTGCGTGCTTTGCAAACTCTGGACAGACTTGCTCCGCACTAACTCGGCTCATCGTTCCAGAATCGATTTTGGGAGATATCATTCCAATCATAGCTGAACGTGTTGACGGGTACAGCCCAGGGGACCCAATGGATCCTAAAACGAAATGTGGGCCTATGGTATCAGCCAGTCAACAAGAGAGTGTACTTGGCTACATACGAAGCGGTATCGAAGAAGGGGCTGTCTTGGTAGCTGGCGGATCGGATTTAATCGATGGCCTCGAATCTGGATACTTTGTCAGGCCTACAGCATTCATGAATGTCAAACCGGATATGAAAATCTGGAAAGAGGAGATTTTCGGACCTGTGCTTTGTATTGCATCCTATACCTCAGAGGATGAGGCTCTCTCTCTAGCGAATGACTCAGAATACGGGCTATCAGGAGGGGTTTGGTCTGAAGATATCGATCGGGCCGTCGCATTCGCCAGGAAAATGAGGACTGGACAAGTCAGTGTAAATGGTGGCCCATTCAATATCAGTGCTCCCTTTGGAGGATACAAAAAATCCGGCAATGGCCGAGAACTTGGAGTTCATGGCTTTGAAGAATTCTTGGAAATCAAATCAATCCAGAAGCCCATTGAATGATTGCAGGGAACATGATTTGGCATCATTTTGAGATGCAGTAGGGGCAATACTCTCCAACGACGTAGTCGGGGGATTGCTGCTGATTCAACGACAATGGTTCTCGACATTTGAAACACATTTCAACTCCAGATTCACGGAGATTATGATCAACGGCGACTCTCTGATCAAAGACAAAACAATCACCATTCCAATGCGACTCGCCGTATTGCTCGAGGTATGCGAGAATTCCGCCATCCAATTGACGCACATCTTCGAAACCGGCATTCAGCATAACCGCTGAAGCCTTCTCACATCGGATTCCCCCTGTACAATACATTACAAAAGTCTTCGATTTATACTCATCAGGCAGCGTTTCTATAGCATCGGGAAAGTTTCTGAAAGACTGAATATCTAGATCTATGGAGCCCTCAAATGAGCCTATCCGGGTTTCATAGTCATTCCTCGTATCTAGGATCACGATATCTTCTTCCTCATCCAGCATACGCTTGAACTCAGTTGGGGATATGTACGGGCCTGTGAATTCAGATGGTTTGATATCATCCAAGCCCAACGATATGATCTCCCTTTTTCGCTTGACTAGCATTCTTCTGAATGGTTGATAATCCGTATAGCTTATCTTCAGATCTATTCCTATGAATCGCTCATCCAATTCAAGGTACTGAAGAAAACCATCGACCGATGACTGGCTGCCTGCGAGGAAGAAATTAATCCCATTTTGACTGAGGAGTATTGAGCCTTTGAGATTTAGTTTCAAACACTCTTCGAGCATGGGGTCTCGTATATCGTCTCTATCGGGAAGGTCGACAAATCGATATCCTGCAATGTTTACGACCGTATCCACGATTTACACCTCGGTTTATCGTCCAGCGAATGCATACTTCGTGCGTAGCGAGTCAGTACTCGGTTATCGTTTAATCGACGTATTCAATGTTCTCAGAAGAGCACTGGTCGGGTGCACTTACTGGGTTACATCTACTAGGTGTCCCTCCGGGAATCTCAACCCAATACTCGATTGACTCGACTTTTGCAGGGTAATCCGTTGATATGCTGTGCGCTCCAGATGATAATGCTGCTTCTAGCCTAGATGTGTCGTTGTTATCAGCCTCCTCTCCACCGCTATCAGCTCTTGTACGCACAATATATCCCTCAGCGGCCAAATGCTCAATCTCATCTCCATCGCCAATTGGATCTGTCAGCGAGAATATCGCTTGTGCATACGAAGGGGAATCGTCTTGTGAAGTGAACATGGGGAACATACGACCTGTAGGAAAATAATCTTCAAGGTAGATTTCCCTCATTCCGCCGGTTGCAAGCAACACGAAGATGACCTTGCCACGACTATCCTCTAGCAAAGGCCAACCCTCATTTGCCAAGGCATCATTGAGTGACGGGTGATCCCCCTGAACATCTGCGGGAGTTATCGTCTTATTTCGGGGCCAGAATTGTGTTATCTCAGACTCTATCTCATCTAAGATTCCTGACATTTGTACTGTTGTTGTTATGTCCATACTTTGTTCTGGCCAATCTTTCGGTTCTATCCAAATGAAAGTAGTATGGTGATTTGGATTGGCATTGGACCATTCTAGAAGCGTGTTCATACAGTTCTCGAATGTTGGACAAGTAGTGCCGGAATCATACTGGTTGTGATAGACACGGAGGCCGTCCCTAATATCCCACCATACATCAATTTCAAATTGTCTGACTCCAAGTTGGGAGGCTTGAACATTCAACTCCTCATGAGTGTACATATACTCCCGTGTTGGAGAAACGAGTGGCTCGACGTGATACGAATTGTGAGTTCCTTTCATTTGAATGTGGTTAATTCGCAACAGTCCTTCCAAATCTTGACTGGTAGAAGAAGGCGACGTTTCTTCAGAGTTATTGAGGCAACCGGAGAGGGGGGTTAACAGCATCAGGAGTGTGATTATAGCAACTGGCGATTTTATTCTGGATGCCTTTGAACCAGTCTCTAAATCTCCAAGGAATTTCATCTTCTACTATCCTCTATCGCCTTTCTCAATATGAATTCGATATGTGCGTTAATTGATCTCATATCGTCCTTGGCCCAAATCTTGAGTTTGCTATGCAAAGACGGGTCTAGTCTAAGAAGGATTTTTTTCTTATCCAAAGTTCCACCCCGTGATTCTCAATATTATCTCAAAGCAGCGATTCTCACTGATACAAAGTACCGGTATTGACGACAGGGGTCGTATCTGTCTCAGAGCAAAGGACGACAAGTAGATTGCTCACCATTGTAGCCTTCTTGTCCTCGTCTAGTTCGATGATGCCTTTTGTACTGAGTTGCTCCAAGGCCAACTCAACCATGCCCACGGCACCATCCACTATCTCGCGACGTGCGGCTACGACTGCAGCGGCCTGCTGGCGTCGCAACATGGCTTGGGCGATTTCTGTCGAATACGCGAGGTAGCTTATCCTGGCCTCCAAGACCTCTATTCCAGCCCGGGCGAGCCTTGCCTCTACGGAAGTCAGTAGTTCCTCTGCCACAGCATCTTGATGGCTTGACAGGGTGATTCCCCCGATGTCCTTCTCTTCGATGGCGTCATAGGGATACTTCGTTGCCATCTCACGAAGAGCGGCTTCACTCTGAATCTGCACATAGTGATCGTAGTTCTCAACCTCGAATAGCGCCTCAGCAGCGTCGAAGACTCTCCAAACGACCACTGCTGCTATGTCTATTGGATTTGCATTGACATCATTCACCTTGAGTTTGTTTGACTCAAAGTTGTTTATTCTAAGAGATATCTTCGTCTTCTGGTATAGCGGATTAAGGAAGAATTGGAAGCCTTCACTCTTCAATGTAGCAGAGTATTTCCCGAAGAACTGCGCTACGACTGCCTCGTTTGGATTGACTATCACGTAGCTGTTGAACATAACGAACCATAGAGGGACGGTGATTATTTGGATAATTACTGATAATGGCCCCAAAAGAAGTGGAAGAACGAGATTAGCGAGACCAAGTGCGAGATGCATTAGCAATCCGAGGAATCCGTTAATCGCATATCCTTCGATATCGCGATAAGTCGGCTCGTTATTACTTAGTTTGATTGATTCGGGCTTCTCTGCCATGATTATTGGATTCCGCATGTGCTTAAATAATGATAGTATAAAGATATTAAAAATATATCATATTAATATCTCTATTACCACGTACATTCTCAGGAGCATGCACAACGCAACCAGAATGTTAGTTTCCGAAAGAATGAGGTATCATTCCGACTTGCGGGCTTCATGGAATTGATTCTAGATTCTGCCGTGATTGAAGAAGTGGAAGAGATTGCTGCTTGGGGCGTTCTTGATGGCGTTACAACGAATCCAACATTAATCAGGAGATCAGGTGGTAATTTTGAGGATACAATTCGTTCCATAGCAACGGTATGTTCGGGACCAATCAGTGCGGAGGTTACGGGAATTTCGGCACTAGAGATGGTAAAGGAAGGCCTCGATCTTAAGGCGAAATTACCTGAAAATGTGATTATCAAGATACCTTGCACACCCGCAGGTCTATCGGCTACCAGAACTCTTTCAGATCAAGGGATAGGTGTAAACGTCACACTCGTATTTTCAGTTGCTCAGGCCCTGCTCGCTTCTAAGGCAGGTGCTTCCTACGTATCCCCCTTCTTGGGAAGGCTCGATGACAATGGAGAGGATGGGCTAGGTCTAATCGCAGACATCTCGGAAACATGGAGGAATCAAGGCATAACCGGATGTAAAATACTTGCAGCTTCAATAAGATCCGTGCAGCATGTGGAAATGTGCGCGAGACTCGGCGCTCATGCAGCGACTATCCCATATGGCATATTCACCAAATTGATAGAACACGACTTGACGAATGCAGGTCTTGAGAAATTCCTGGAGGATTGGGAAGCCGTTAGATCAGAAGGGCGAGCCTGACTATTCTACTCCGATAGAATGTAATGAATGAATGATGGATGTTCTAAAATCATCTTCTGTTCCATCGTTTTTAATTGTTAAATCAGCAAGTTGCATAACCATATCAAGCCCCCAACCCCATTCTCTAGCTTCTCTTTCATCGAAATCACTGTCATCAGACCTGGATCTAGAATTGATTCTCTCTCTCCTATGTGATTCAGATGCCTCGACTGCAATCACAATCATTCTTGGCTGAGATGACTGTAAACGTTCTAATTCTTCGATTTGTCTGAGGCCATCTATTACCACATGATTATGTTCCACGGCCATCTCAATATCGGAAAGTAAGCGTTCCATTACTATCGCTGGACCGAATTCATCTCTCATATCTTGGGCGACGAACCCGATGTTAGAAGGGGTCGGTTCAAGATTTCTGGAAGCGACTTCGGAACGGACTACGTCGCCTAGTGAAAGTAGTTTCCACCCTCTTTCTTCCAATATATGGCCGACGGCGGCCTTTCCAGATCCAGGCGGACCGGACAATACGATGACCCTGTTCTCCGACATGTGGTGTGATTCGATAGGTCGTTATTGAGCATCTCGCCGATTAACGACCTACCCACTCTGGTTCTTTTTTCGAAAGAAATGCTTCAACTCCGATTGAAGCATCTTCAGTGTCGAAGAGTGCTACAAACTCAGACCGCTCAGCCAGGATTCCTTGAGACAAGGGGAGATCCAATGCAGCCCTTATCGCACGCTTTGCTACTTTGATCGTGTAAGGAGACTTAGAAGCGATATTACGTGCAATTTCTAGTGTTGAATCCCGTAGCTCTTCTGGTGAGACGACCATGTTGACTAATCCTATCTCCAATGCTCTTTGTGCTGAAACCATATCTCCGGTGAGTACCATCTCAATGGCAGCCCCATATCCGACAAGACTGGTCAACCTCTGTGTCCCACCGCCTCCAGGGATGAGGCCAAGATTAATCTCTGGCTGACCAAATTTTGAACGATCTGAAGCGATTCTCATATCGCATGAGAGAGCAAGTTCAGTTCCCCCTCCGAGTGCAAAACCGTCGACCATTGCGATCGTTGGTTTAGAAAGGTCCCAGACTCTCTCCCATGCATTTCTCTCAAAGAATGGCCGTACATCTTCAGAACTTTGACCGGAGAACTCAGTTATGTCAGCTCCCGCTGCAAAGGCAACTGGCCTAGGGCGGTCTGCGTCCTTTTCAGGTTCAGCGCCAGTGATTACTATCACTCTGGTTGAGTCATCAGATTCAGCACGTTCACAGAGGGCTATGAGTTCCTCATGCATTTCGCGATTCAGCGCATTTAGCCTATTGGGGCGATTAAGCGTCCATATCTCGACATATCCCCCCTCTGGAAAGGATGGGGTTTCAATCCTGTCTACAGTCACGAGGGGTCCGGCCATGACTCTGCGCGGGGTTTCCTGCTGTTCAACCTCACCACTCTAATTGGCTCACATAGGAGGTGGTGGAGGCGGCATATCTGGTGGTGGAGGCGGCACATTAGAATCTAAACTTGTATCTTTATGCTCGGTATCCTCTTCTGTTGTTTCTTCATCTATACTTGTTTTTAATGAGTTGAAAGCTATTCCCCTGGTTATCCTAAGGACTCTTCTATCATCGATTCGAACAAGACTTGAGGCACTCGCCCCATCGGCTCGTTTGTCATCACCGTATTCGAGAATCTCTAATCCATGCTGGGTGCCCCCAATCAATTCATGCAACCCTTCACCATCTTCAGTGCTGGCCCATTCGCGCAATCGCTTATTGCGTATGGAAGCCAGTGACATACGACGTTCACGTGCGATTCTCTCTCTGATTTCCATGCGGCGCTCGCGTCGATTTTCGACGAATTGCTCAACTTCGTCTTCAAATTCCATCTGAACATCGCTTGAAACTGCGTATTTCTTAGCAATTTTTACTGAGTCTTCCGTTGGTTCTGTATTCGCATTATTATCGACGAGCGTATGCTCTTGAGGGTTCGTGACTGCAGGTGGTTCAGGGGCCGGAGGCTTTGGTAAATCGCTCTTTATTTCAACAACGTTCGCTTCGGGTACGGCTTTCATCGCTGCAATTGGCGCGATGATCTCCGGGGTGGGTCTTCCCGTGAACATAAGTATTGAGAGCAATGCTAACAAGGTGGTGGCTCCTGCTAAACGAGCAATTGGAGTCACCGCTCCTTGTAGAATCAGAAATGCTGGCGTTCCCAATAGGAACATCGACCAGACGATGAGCCTGGAGACTGACACCATATGGGGGCGGTCCATGTTGCCTGACTTCAGATTGACGGAAAGTTGAGTTTCTCAACCATCTTCTTCAGGGCCATTGTCCTGTGAGACAGAGATGTCTTTTCTCGAAGGTTCATTTCGGAGAATGTCCGACCGTCCCCCTCTTCAGGAAGGAATATAGGATCGTATCCGAAACCGGCATCTCCCCTTGATTCTGGCGATATTCTTCCCTTACAGTGACCTTGTACCGAATGGATACGTTCTCCATCCCAAAATGCAATTGATGAAATGTAACTTGCTGATGTATCCTCTTTTCCTTCAAGGAGTTTTACTATCCCCTCAATGCCAACTGTAGAATGAACATATGAGGAATAGACCCCAGGGAATCCTCCTAATGCATCAACGAATAGTCCTGAATCCTCCACCATAAGCCAGTTACCATTCAGTTTATCTTCCACCAGGTGTAACACTTGCATGATTTTTGAACGTGCGACATGGGCGCAATTTTCTCCTTGTGGTTCTACTACGGAAATGCTAGGGGAAATATCTCGCAAGGATCTTATTTTGATTTGTAGTTTGGACATGGCTTGAGAGGCTTCATCTAACTTGTGTCTATTACTGGTATGAAAGAAGATGAGTTCTGGTTTTTTCCTAGGCATGGTATCGCACCCTCCCCCGTATGGCCTCAAATCTATCTACCACTGCACG
>MDTD01042235.1_pt1 | contig 24842 bp, 20 predicted proteins | sample 811221 | NCBI WGS metagenome assembly MDTD01 (sample SAMN05326646, study PRJNA326480) | marine metagenome | isolation source: seawater | place: Pacific Ocean: South West | collected 2011 | reverse complement strand
GTATTTTGGCGGTACATGACGGTGATATAGAAAAAGCATTGCCCATTATTTTGGCGGTCTTTTTATTAGCTGGCCTGATGCAGATCGGTCTGGGTATTATCGGTTTGGGCAAATACATCAAGTACATTCCCTATCCCGTGGTTTCAGGGTTTATGACCGCCATTGGTGTCATTATCCTGGTTACCCAAATTTTGCCGGCTGTGGGTTATTATCCCAAAGAAGATGAAGAATTTGTAATCCAATACAAACCAATGGCGGAGGAGGTTATCCTTGAAAATATTTTAAAAGAAGAGGCCGGTGAGGGAATATTGGTTTTGGAAAACTTTGAGGAAACCATTAATAGGGCAAAATTGATTACTGAAGAAGATATGATGAAAGAGGCCAAAACCCTGGCAGCCAAAGATGCTTCCGGCGTTATTGGTACCCTAAAGGTATTGCCAAGGGCCCTCAAGAACATCAATTGGCTCGAACTGGCCTTGGCTTTGGCCACTATAATCATCATTTATGGGTTCAAGAGAATAACCACAGCTGTACCCAGTACTTTGGTGGCCTTGATCGTAGTTTCCGGCATTGCTTACGGATTTGGGCTCGATTATCGCCCCATAGAACAAATACCTGAGGGCTTGCCCATTCCGCAGTTAGAGATTTTTACCCAGTTCAAACTCTCTGCCATGACGCCCTACATATTTACAGCCCTTACGTTGGCTCTGTTGGGCGCCATCGACTCGTTGTTGACCTCGGTGGTTGCCGACAACATGACGAACACCAAGCACAAACCCAACAAAGAATTGGTCGGGCAGGGTATCGGTAACAGTATCGCAGCTATTTTTGGCGGTATCCCCGGTGCAGGTGCGACCATACGTACCGTGGTAAATATCAAGTCGGGTGGCAAAACACGCCTGTCGGGTATGATTTCCGGTCTGTTGCTATTGGTCATTCTATTGGCCTTAGGGCCAGTAGCTTCCCAAATTCCGGCAGCAGTTTTGGCAGGCATTTTGGTAACGGTAGGTATTGGGGTTATGGATTACAAGGGTCTAAAAGCCATTCCACACCTACCGAAAGATATAAAACTAGGACCCCTGAAACTCAGTTCAGAAGTCCTTATCATGTTGACGGTACTTATTTTATCGTCTGTCTGGAATTTGGTCTATGCCGTGGGCATCGGCCTGGTAATCGCCTCTTTGATGTTTATGAAGAGGATAGGCGACCTGACCGCAAAACGGTCAGATGTAAAACCGATCAAAGAAAAGTTTTGGGCCGATGAAAAGAATTTTCCTGAACACCTGAAAGAAGAAGTGTTCATCAAACATATAAAAGGGCCTTTGTTCTTTGGCTCGACCAGTGATTTTCAACAACTGGCCCTGCAAATCCCCGAAACGGCATCTACGGTAATCATTCGAATGGACAGGATGCAGTACATGGACCAGTCGGGGCTCTATGCCATGGAAGATGTGCTGCAGGACCTAAAGCAAAGTGGGAAGACCGTATTGCTGGTCGGCATACTTGACCAGCCCAAATACATGATGGAACGCATCGACATCATCCCTGATTTGATTCCAAGAGAACATGTTTTTAAAAATATCAAAGAATGTATTTCCTGGGTCAAAGAAAATGTCGAGGACACGGTGTAAAGCCTGTCTAAAGCGCCTTTGCCACCAAAAAAGAAGTAGCCCGGGTTTAGGTCGATTTCATCCACAATTTGTTAAATTTGTCGGCTACTAAGGCTGCCAGCGATGATCGATACCATAAAAGAACATTTGAAGAAAGTTGAAAGCTTCGATGCTACATCAAAAGATGAGATCGAAGCTTTCAGAATTCAATATCTGGGCAAAAAAGGGCTGTTGAACGCATTCTTTGCCGAGTTCAGAAATGTGCCCAATGATCAGAAAAAAGAATTTGGTCAAGCGATCAACCAGTTGAAAAACGCGGCCGCTGAAAAGGTCAATTCACTAAAGAGCTCTTTAAGCGATTTAAAAGAAAGGGGGGGTAAGTATGGTGATCTTACCCGGCCCGGCGAACCCATTGAAATTGGTGCCCGGCACCCTATTTCAATAGTAAAAAACCAGATTATCGATGTTTTTTCGAGAATTGGTTTCAATGTGTCAGAAGGGCCCGAAATAGAGGATGACTGGCATAATTTCACGGCATTGAACCTGCCCGAGTACCACCCTGCCCGCGATATGCAGGATACTTTTTTCATTCAAACCGACCCTGATATCTTGTTGCGCACCCATACCTCATCGGTACAGGTACGGTATATGGAAAACCACAAACCCCCGATTCGAACGATTTCTCCGGGCCGCGTTTACCGAAACGAGGCCATATCGGCGCGTTCACATTGCTTTTTTCATCAAGTGGAAGGCCTCTATGTAGACAAAAACGTTTCATTTGCAGACCTGAAACAAACGCTGCAATATTTTACCTCAGAAATGTTCGGGAAGTCAAAAATACGTCTTCGCCCCTCTTATTTCCCGTTTACGGAGCCCAGTGCAGAGGTAGATGTTTACTGGGGGTTAGAGACCGAGACCGATTACCGCATGACCAAGGGTACGGGCTGGCTAGAGATTATGGGGTGTGGTATGGTTGACCCCAATGTGCTTCAGAACTGCGGTATTGACCCAGAAGTCTATTCTGGCTTTGCCTTTGGCATGGGCATTGACCGCATTGCCCTATTGTTGCACCAAATACCCGACATTCGTCTGTTGAGCGAAAATGATGTGCGGTTTCTAGAGCAATTCAAGAGTGCCCTATAGGTTACACCAAAGGTATTTTCAGTTGTCACATGAGAAAAGATATTGAAATACCCATTGCAGAGAATGTATATGTTGCGGCGGTGAACGAGTGGGATGAAAATTTCCTCTCCAAGAATTGGTATGTATACCTGGTCAACAACCGCCCAACCCCCATTGAGGGAATTATCATCGTTTCAAAAGGGTACAAAAACGACACCAAGACCTCTACCCTGAGGAGAAGCCTCGAATGGCTCGATGGAGAATCGTATCAAAAGATAGAGCTCATCACCGAAGAGCTGGTTGCCATTGAAAACGAGTTTTTTGTCACCTTTTTTGCAGACAAGAAGCTCTACGAACGAAGATTTATTTTCGAACCCTATACCATTGCCGAAAAGAACGCTGCCCCACTTCCCATATTGGAAAGTGAGGGTATTTTGGCCAAATGACGGCCCCGTTTCGATATCAACGGAGCGGATACCCCTTGGCCGCCCACCATGGCCTAACCTCAATGGCCAATCGGCCCGCCTGAACCGCTGGATCCAAGTTTGCGAGGCTATCGGCCATTTGTAAGGTGGGCACATTGTAAATAGTGATACCGCGCACCTCCCCTTCATCACCAAAGGGCCCTGAAATATCGGCGAAACCTTCATCGTACATGCGTTTCAAATGGGCAAGATGAAGGCGCTGAAGACTATCGGCCTCTGCTTTGCTTTGCGAACGTGCGGGACCGCTCTTTAGAAAGACCATGAAATATTGTTGCATCAGAATGGTGTCTTTGGTTTCTTCATCGATATAATCAAATAGTTGGTACCCCTCTGAGGTCAGTTGTTCCTTCAGCTCCAATATGGACTTTTCGGCTTTTCCCGAAGCCACTTCCGTAGGCGGTATTTCTGCTGTTTTCTACTGTTTGCATGAAATTGTCAGCAATAAGGCCATTGCAAGTACATATGTCAATCTTTCCATTGGGAATAAGGGTTTTGGGTCAGTTGTGAATTGTAATATTGTATCGCCCCGGTGACTTCTTTTCCGAGCCAGCTGGGTTTTTCGAACACCTCGTCTTCATGGGCCAGTTCAACCTCGGCAATAACGAGCCCTTTGTTTTCGGCCAAAAATTCATCAACCTCGAAAACATGGTGCCCACAAGGCACTGCATACCGTATCTTTTCTAAAATATGACCCTCGCAAAGGTCTATAAGATTGGCCGCCTCTGAAGCCGATATCTCGGTTTCCCATTCAAAACGTGTGGTTCCCGATTGGTTACTGGCACCTTTTACGGCCAAGAATCCTTTACCGTCCCTGACCCTTACACGTACTGTTCGATCGGGGTGTGTATTCAAGAAGCCCTGCACAATTCTGGTCTGTGTTTGGGCCTCTTTTTTGTAAGCATCAGAGGTCACCAAAAATTTACGTTCGATTTCAAGGTGTTCCATCAAAATAAATATAACCTAATTTTGGATATGGAGTTTGATTTCCCGCTTCGAAAGATTATCCATGTCGATATGGATGCCTTTTATGCTTCAGTGGAGCAGCATGACAATCCGGAGCTGAAGGGAAAGCCTATCGCCGTGGGCGGGGGCTCTAAACGGGGAGTGGTCTCTGCCGCAAGCTACGAGGCCCGTAAATTTGGTGTACGCAGTGCCATGGCGGGTTATTTGGCCAAACGCAATTGCCCTGACCTGATATTTGTAAAACCCCGATTTGACCGATACAAGGAAGTTTCGCAACAGATACGCAGCATTTTTTTTGAATATACCGATCTTGTCGAGCCACTTTCACTGGATGAGGCTTATTTGGATGTCACGGAAAACAAAAAAGGAAACCCGTCGGCCACCTTGATTGCCAAGGAAATCCGCGAAAAGATCTTCGAACGCACCGGATTGACCGCCTCTGCAGGAATATCGATCAATAAGTTCATCGCCAAAGTGGCCAGCGATTACCATAAGCCCAACGGGCAGAAAACCGTAAATCCCGAAGAGGTGGTCGAATTTTTGGAAGATCTCGACATTCGAAAATTTTACGGTGTGGGCAAGGTCACTGCCGAAAAGATGTACCGCCTCGGCATTTTCACCGGCAAAGACCTCAAGGCCAAAACAGCTGAATTTTTGGAAGCCAATTTTGGTAAAAGCGGAACGTACTATTATCATGTGGTGCGCGGCATACACCACAGTACCGTAAAACCGCACCGCACTCCAAAATCTGTAGGGGCCGAGCGTACCTTCAATGAAAATCTGAGCAGCGAAATCTTTATGTTGGAACGTCTTGAAAATATTGCCAACGAACTGGAGCGCCGACTGAAAAAATCAAAAATCGCCGGAAAAACCATCACCCTAAAAATTAAATACAGTGATTTTACTTTACAGACCCGCAGTAAGACACTGCCCTATTTTATTTCAGACAAAGCCCTGATTCTTGAAACGGCCAAAGAACTGTTATACCAAGCCCCATTACAAAATTCGGTTCGTCTGTTGGGCATTTCCCTGGCAAATTTGAACACTGGGCACAAAAAAAACGAGACCAAAGAAAATTCGGTTTCGGTTCAATTGAAATTTGAATTTTAACGAAAAATAACTTGTAGACAAACTGGTCTTTCTTAACTTAGAGGGTATGTCTACCCCTGATGTTGCACTTCACATTCTTAAAACGGCTGGTTCTCTCTTTTATAGGAACGGATATCACAACACAGGAATCAACGAAATCATCAAGCACGCCGATATAGCCAAGGCTACACTTTACAATCATTTTGAGTCGAAGGATGCCATTTGTATCGCCTATCTCGAACAAAGGCACCGTAGCTTTATTTCGGCATTGAAATCGTATGCAGAAAAACGTTATGTTGGCAAACCTGCGTTGATGGCCATTTTTGATTATGTAATTGATGCCTATCGTGGTGATGCTTTTTATGGTTGTTGGGCCTCACGAATTTATGGTGAACTTAGGCCGGAAAGTCAAAACATAGCCGAGGTCATCCGTCAGCAAAAGAAAGACCTCTTGGTGTTTTTGGAAGAATTGGTGCGCCGCAATTTTGTCAATATCTCGAAAGCGGAGGTCGAGAAAATTTCTGGCGGCCTCTACCTTCTCTACGAGAGTGCCATGTCAGAAAGTTATCTTCACCAAAGCGATTGGCCCATCTATTTGGCAAAGAACATGGCCGCTGACTTGTTCAGCGGAGTGCAATTGGCAGAAAAAAAACCCAATCCAGAAGGTGGCTTTTCGAACAATCTGCACTAGCCATTTGAAAACCCTTGCTGGCATGGCCCTTCCCCAGAAAAAATTAAAATTGTCCTCAGAAACTACAGCTTTCAATCTCTGTAACACGTAGGGTGTTCACCATTCCCTTAGCTTTTATGGGCATGGCCGCCAAGCTGATCAACATATCGCCTACTTCAAGAAAGCCTTTCTTGCATGCGATGGCATTCACGTCTTCAATGGTTTCGTCGGTAGAAACAAATTTGTCGTAATAAAACGCCTTAACGCCCCATAAAAGGTTCAATTGTGTGAGTATGCGCTTGTTGGATGTAAAGACCAGTATGTGGGCACTGGGCCGCCATGCCGAAATCTGAAAAGCCGTATAACCACTGTTTGTTAGGGTAGAAATGGCCTTTGCCTGTATTTCATTGGCCATTAATGCAGCATGATAACAGACCGATTTGGTAATATAACGGTTTGTGCGTATATGGGGCGGGTTCTGTGGAACGGTTATCAGACTTGAGCTTTCAACACTTTGTAGGATGCTTGTCATTTTTTCGATTACCTGCACGGGGTAATTGCCAACCGATGTCTCACCTGACAACATCACGGCATCGGCACCGTCCATTACTGAGTTGGCCACGTCGTTCACCTCGGCCCTTGTCGGGGTCAAACTGGTAATCATGGTTTCCATCATCTGGGTGGCGATAATGACCGGTATTCGGGCCTTTTTGGCACGCAATACCAACTGCTTTTGAATGAGGGGCACTTCTTGTGCGGGCACCTCTACCCCAAGATCGCCACGGGCGACCATAAGCCCATCACAATAGGCCACAATTTTGTCGATGTTCTCAACGGCCTCTGGTTTCTCTATTTTGGCGATGATGGGTATCTTGTGTTCAGAGTTTTCCTTTATCAGATTTTGAAGGTCGATGAGGTCTTGACTGTGTCGAACAAAAGAAAGGGCGATCCAGTCTACTTCTTGTTTGATGGCAAAAACAGCATCTTTTATGTCTTTTTCAGTCAGTGCTGGCAGCGAAATGTTGGTATTCGGAAGATTGACCCCCTTTTTTGATTTGAGCGGGCCGCCTTGTATGACCTTGGCGCGCACCTCATCCTTTCCATTGGACGACAACACCTCAAAAATCAATTTTCCATCATCGAGAAGTATCCGTTCACCGGGTTTTACATCCTTCGGAAAATCTTTGTAGTTCATGTAGACCCTTTCGGCATTGCCCTCAAAAGGTTCGCCCGTTACAAACAAAATTTCGTCGCCCGGGGCCACGACGACCTCGCCGCCCATTACCCCCACACGCAGCTTCGGACCTTGCAAATCGGCCAAAATTGCCGTATTGGTCCCCATCTCTTCATTGAGGTCACGAATCATATTGATTCTTTCGACCACATCATCATAATTGGCATGGGAGAAATTTATACGAAATACATCGACTCCAGCCTCTACCATACTTTTAAGCGTTTCACGTTTGCTCGTGGCCGGCCCTAAAGTTGCAACAATCTTGGTCTTTTTTTTAGTTGGCATTCTCAAAAAATTAGGTTTGCTTTCGATTTTAATAGATCAACATTCAATCGGTACGCTGTGATGATATTGGGGATGGCATTTATTTCTCTTATGATTTGATCGACCGCTACATCACCATCAGCATTTATTTTCAACAAGTAATCAACTTCTTTCTTTTCTTGGACCAAATAATGTTTTTGAACAGGGGCGTTGAACTTGAAAAGACCCTCGGCAGAATCGTCGCCCACCACCATGCACTTGTTTCTGAACAAGGTATATTCAAAATCGCTCACCTCGTCAAAAAACCCAAACACCGGATAGGTAGCCCCCTGCCCTATTTGGTGGTCGTTTTTGTTGCGCTTCAGCCGAAGCCCTAAATGTTTGTTCAAGACGTAGGCCATCGCATAATCATCCAAGCTGCTGTGCACTGCGATTAGCTCGAATGAATCATAGAACTGATCCGCCGATATCTTATGTGTCGTCAACATTAAATTCTAGCGAACGGTAAATATACGGCTATTTGGCACAACTTAACCGCTTCAAGACCATGTTTGGAGGGCCCATTGATTACGAAAACGTTTGCGCTGCCATTATTCTATGACTGGGTCGCCTCAATCTTGTTCTGAAGGGCAAAATAAGCCCTTTTTGATGCTTTCTCCTCTGCCTTTTTCTTTGATGTGGCTCTAGCCTTTGCAGCTATCCTGTCTTCGATGGAAAGCTTTACCGCAAAATGCTTCAGTTCGTCATTTCCGGTATCTTCGTACACATCGTAATGAAAGTTCTTTTTCTGTTTCTGGCACCACTCGATCACCAAACTTTTGTAACTGATCACCTTGCCCTCAAGTTGCTCAATATCAACGTAGGGCTCTATGACCCGCTGGTTGATGAACTTTTCACAATAATGGTAGCCCCTATCTAAATAAATGGCCCCTATCACCGCCTCGAAGACATTGCCATGTATGTTCTCGCCAAAGTGGGATTTTGGTATGCGGCTTTCAACAAGATTCAGTAGCTTCAGATCTCTTCCAAGCTCGTTGAGGTGCTTTCTGCTTACGATCTTCGAACGCATTTTGGTCAAATAGCCCTCATCGCCATCGGGCACCTCGTTGTAAAGATGTTTTGAAATAATGGTGCCGAGCATGGCATCGCCCAAAAACTCGAGGCGCTCATAATTCAACGGATTACCGTTCGAGTCTTTTTTGTTAAGCGACCGGTGCAAGAACGCTTTCTTGTAAATATTGATATTCTTGGGCTTAAAGCCCAGTATCTTTTTCATTTCCAAAAAAAAATCCCCATCCGCCTTCGAATGGGAATTGAATATTTTGGTCGAAAACTTCATCGTTTTCTTAACTGATTTTTCTAAAAAGTACGCAGGCATTGTGGCCGCCAAAGCCAAATGTATTGCTCATGGCGACATTGACCTCACGGGCCTGTGCCTTATTCAAAGTCAAGTTAAACTTTGGGTCTATGTTTTCGTCGACCACACTGTGGTTTATAGTGGGTGGCACCAAATTATGCTCCATTGCCAAAATGGAGGCAATGGCCTCTATGGCACCCGCAGCACCCAAGAGGTGGCCCGTCATAGACTTGGTCGAATTGATATTTATTTTATGTGCGTGGTCGCCAAAGACTTTTGATATGGCCTTCAGCTCGGCCACATCACCCAACGGTGTCGATGTACCGTGCGTATTGATGGCATCGACCTCTTCTGGTTTGATGCCGGCATTTTCAAGACAATTTTCCATCACCTTGACCACTCCTATGCCTTCAGGGTGTGGTGCCGTCATGTGATAGGCATCACTTGAAAGTCCGCCACCGATCACTTCGGCATAGATTTTGGCGCCCCTTGCCTTGGCATGTTCGTATTCTTCCAGTATCAGGGCTCCAGCTCCTTCGCCCAGCACAAAACCATCCCTGGTCGCGTCAAAGGGCCTTGAAGCCGTTTCAGGACTGTCATTTCTTGTCGATAGGGCGTGCATGGCGTTGAAACCACCCATGCCAGCAATGGTCACGGCAGCTTCACTACCGCCTGTTACCACCACTTCGCAATGGCCCAACCGTATGTAGTTGAGGGCATCTATCAGCGCATTGGCAGATGAGGCACAGGCCGATACCGTGGTATAGTTTGGCCCCATGAAGCCATACTTGATCGAGATATTGCCAGGGGCAATATCTGCTATCATCTTTGGAATAAAAAATGGATTGAAACGTGGTGTGCCATCGCCTTCGGCGTAGTTGATCATTTCGTTCTGAAACGTCTCAAGCCCTCCGATACCGGCGCCCCAAACAACCCCTACTTTGAATTTGTCGACTTTATCAAGATCCAAGCCTGAATCTTTGATCGCCTCTTCGGTAGATACTAGGGCATATTGGGCAAAACGGTCGAGTTTGCGTGCTTCCTTACGGTCGAAATGGTCTTCTGGGTTATACCCTTTCAACTCGCATGCAAACTTGGTCTTGAACTTTTCAGTGTCAAAATATGTAATGGGGGCAGAGCCACTTTTTCCATTCTTCAATCCGTCCCAATAGGCTTCAACATTGTTGCCAATCGGGGTCAAGGCCCCCAAACCGGTAACTACAACTCGCTTTAACTGCATTGAACTGATTTTTGACCTCTATTCAGCCTGAAATTAAAAAAAATTATCCATGTGGTAATTGAACCACATGGATAATCTAAAAATCTTAGGAATATATCATAAGATTACTTTGCTTCTTCTATATAGCTAATGGCTTGACCAACCGTGGCAATGTTCTCGGCCTGGTCATCAGGAATTTGAATATCGAATTCTTTCTCAAACTCCATAATTAGTTCAACAGTGTCCAAAGAATCTGCACCCAAATCGTTGGTGAAGCTTGCTTCTGGTACTACTTCGTTTTCGTCAACACCGAGTTTATCAACGATAATGGCCTTAACTCTTGATGCAATGTCTGACATAGTTATATCGGTTTTTAAATTTAATCGTTGGCAAAAATAGTAAACTTTGGTTTAAATACACTATTTGTCGATAAAATGTACTGTATATTACGGGGTTAAATTCTTTGACCTTACCTTTACCGCCCATAGGATGTTACCCATAATTTTCTGTTCAGGTAATGAAGAAACTGGTTGTTTTTGCCTCTGGTTCTGGCACCAATGCCGAGAACATCATCAAATATTTCAAATCGGGCCCTTTGGCAAGGGTCTCGTGTGTCTTGACAAACAAATCTGAAGCAGCAGTGCTGCAACGGTGCGACCGTTTGGGTATACCGGCCCTTTACTTCAACAAACATGCCTTTCGGGGCGGGGCCGTGCTGAATATGGTACGGTCAGAAAATCCAGATTTGATCGTATTGGCAGGATTTTTATGGAAAATCCCGGCAGATTTCATAGAGACCTTCCCAGATAGGATCATCAACATACACCCGGCATTGCTTCCCAAATATGGGGGCAAGGGCATGTATGGCAACAAGGTGCACGAGGCCGTCAAGAAAAATGGCGAAAGAGAAACGGGCATCACCATTCACTATGTCAACGAACAGTATGATGAAGGGGCCATCATCCATCAGGCAAAAACAGCAATCGACCAGCACGATTCGGTAGAGGCCATTGCCGAGAAGGTTCATGCCCTAGAATACGAACACTATCCGCGAGTCATCGAAAAACTATTGCGCAACAATGGCTAAGAAGAAGTTTTATGTGGTCTGGAAAGGAAAGCATCCCGGCATTTATGAGTCATGGGATGATTGCAAGGCACAGATAGCTGGCATCAAAGGGGCGCAGTACAAGTCTTTTGCAACCTTTCAGGAAGCAAAAAAGGCCTATAACAGCAACTATCTTGAATATAAGGGAAAGAAAAAAGGGAAACCCAAGCTCTCACAAGAAGAGCTCTTGAAAATAGGGGAGCCCAACTACCACTCCATAGCCGTTGATGCCGCCTCAAGTGGCAATCCAGGTGTTATGGAGTATCAAGGCGTGGACACCAAAACAAAGAAGGTATTGTTCAAACAGGGTCCTTTTAAGGAGGGAACCAACAACATTGGTGAATTTTTGGCCATTGTACATGGTCTTGCATTCCTGAAAAACCAAAAAAGCGACCGCATCATTTATTCCGATTCGAGAATTGCCATTGGCTGGGTGCGTAAAAAAAAGTGTGGCACCAAGTTGAAGCCCTCGAAAAAGAACCAAAAAGTATTTGAGTTGATTGCCCGCGCCGAAGAATGGCTGAAGACCAACCGATACAACACCCCGATCGTCAAATGGGAAACCGCTGCCTGGGGTGAAATTCCAGCAGATTTTGGCCGGAAATAATTGTATCTTTGCACCAAAATTTGCTTGATGGGCAAACTCTTGATTGTAGGCACCCTGGCCTTTGATGCCATTGAAACGCCTTTTGGAAAAACCGATAAAATTTTGGGGGGCGCCGCAACCTTTATAGGCTTGGCCGCTGCTCAGTTCGAAGTAGCCTCTGCCATTGTATCGGTGGTCGGAGACGATTTTCCCGAATCGTATCTCGACCTGTTGAAAGACCGAAACATTGACCTGTCAAGGGTCGAAATCGTACAAGGCGGGAAAACGTTCTTTTGGAAAGGCAAATACCGAAACGACCTGAACACCCGAGATACACTGGTGACCGAATTGAACACCCTTGCCGATTTCAAACCGGTGGTGCCCGACAATTTCAAGGATGCCGATGTGGTAATGCTCGGCAACCTTCACCCAAGCATACAGATGAGCGTCATCGACCAAATGACAGAACGGCCAAAGCTTATCGTTCTCGATACCATGAACTTTTGGATGGACAATACTTGGGATGAGCTGGTGCAGGTCATTGGAAGAATCGACGTCATCACCATCAACGATGAAGAGGCCCGGCAGATGACCAAAGAGCATTCGTTGGTACGTGCTGCAGCCAAGATTCAAGAAATGGGCCCCAAATATGTGGTCATCAAAAAAGGTGAGCATGGTGCCCTATTGTTTCATAAAGAACAAATATTTTTTGCCCCTGCCCTGCCGCTCGAAGAAGTGTTCGATCCAACAGGGGCGGGCGACACCTTTGCCGGTGGTTTTGTCGGGCACGTGGCAGAAACGAGAAACACCACCTTTGAAAATCTGAAGAACGCCGTGATACACGGCTCAAACCTTGCCTCTTTCTGTGTTGAAAAATTCGGGACAGAACGAATGCAGCAACTGAAAAAAGACGAGGTCAACCATAGACTGTTGCAGTTTAAAGAATTGACACAGTTCAATATTGAGTTAGAACAACCCCATGCCCTGTAGACACAGGGTATTTTTATTTTAATGATATGAGCGATGCCATTAAGCACGAATGCGGAATTTCATTGATACGCCTGCTAAAGCCCCTTGAATATTATCAAGAAAAATACGGGTCTGCCTTTTACGGTGTCAACAAGATGTATTTGATGATGGAAAAACAGCACAACCGTGGGCAAGACGGCGCAGGGTTTGCCAGCATCAAATTGAACATGAACCCAGGTGAGAGGTATATGAGCAGGGTGCGTTCGGCACAGCAGCAGCCCATTCAAGATATTTTTGACCAGATCAATGCCCGTATCAATACCGCAATAAGCGAGAACCCCGATCACGCTGATGATGTGGCCTGGCAAAAAAAGAACATTCCCTATATCGGCGAACTATTGTTGGGCCATGTTCGCTATGGCACCTTTGGCAAGAACAGCATTGAAAGTGTGCACCCGTTCTTGAGACAGAACAATTGGATGCACCGAAACCTCATCGTGGCGGGCAACTTTAATATGACCAATGTAGATGAGCTCTTCGGAAATCTGGTCGAATTGGGGCAACACCCAAAAGAAATGGCCGATACGGTGACCGTGATGGAAAAAATCGGTCACTTCTTGGATGATGCAGTGGCCAAATTGTACAAACAAATCAAGAAAGAAGGTTTTAACAAACGTGAGGCCTCGCCCCTGATCGCCGAGCGGCTGAACGTGGCCAAGGTTTTGCGAAAATCATCGAAAAATTGGGATGGCGGCTATACCATGGCCGGTCTTTTGGGCCATGGCGATGCCTTTGTGTTGAGAGATCCGGCCGGCATCAGACCTGCCTACCACTACCAAGACGATGAGATCGTGGTGGTTGCCTCAGAAAGACCGGCCATCCAGACAGTTTTCAATGTTCCCTACGAGCGCGTAAAAGAACTAGACCCAGGACATGCCATCATCATCAAAAAAGATGGCGGTGTGTCGGTCAAAGAAATCATAGAGCCGGTCGAGAAAAAGGCATGTTCGTTCGAACGGATCTATTTTTCGAGGGGCAGTGACAAAGAAATCTATGAAGAACGAAAAAGATTGGGGCAGTTGGTGTTTCCACAAATATTGCAGGCCGTCGATGGCGACCTGTTGAATACCGTGTTCTCATACATCCCCAACACGGCCGAAACGTCGTTTTTTGGCATGGTGAAAGAAGCCCAAAACTATTTGAACAAGAAAAAGGAAGATCAAATCTTGGCGTTGGGCCCGGGCATCACCAAAGAACAGCTCCACAAGATTTTGGATATTAGACCGCGTATTGAGAAAGTGGCCATAAAGGATGCAAAGCTAAGAACCTTCATTACCCAAGATAGCAGCAGGGACGATCTGGTGGCCCACGTCTACGATGTTACCTACGGTTCTGTCAAAGAAACGGATAACCTAGTCATTATTGACGATAGCATTGTACGCGGCACTACCTTGAAAAAAAGTATTCTCAGAATGCTGGATCGTTTGAACCCGAAGAAGATAGTAGTGGTTTCTTCGGCGCCCCAGATCAGGTATCCCGACTGTTATGGAATCGATATGGCCAAACTGGAAGATTTTGTTGCCTTCAAGGCCGCTTTGGCCCTTCACAAAGAACAGGGCAGCATGCACCTTGTAGACGAAATCTACTATAAGTGCAAAGAGCAGATTGAGTCGAAGGAAAAAGCCCCTATCAATTACGTACAGGATTTTTATAAGCCATTTACCGCCGACCAGATTTCAGATAAAATCGCCGAGATGCTCAGTTCAGAAGACGTAAAGGCCGAGGTCAAGATCATCTATCAGACCATTGAGAACCTCCATAAGGCATGTCCCCAGAATTTGGGCGATTGGTACTTTACGGGCAATTACCCCACGGCTGGGGGCAACAAGGTGGTAAACCGTGCCTTTGTCAACTTTTATGAGGGAAAAAACCAACGAGCATACTCTGAAATTACCATTTAACGGAAGATTCTTGCTTTTTGTCGATGAAAATGGCTTTTTACCGTCTTTTTGTACCCATTGGCACAACATAGACTTACCTTAGTTATTGCCATAGCATAAGTAGGTTAAGTTCATGGTAAGATTTGGGGCAAAAAAGGTGGAGACTTCTCCACCTTTTTTATTTCGTACGACGGTGGGCCAAAGACCGTAATACTTTTCTTCAGCAATTATAATCCGTTTTTATAGACCAAGCATTTCAACTGATTAAAGGGGCGTTTGTCTAAAAGCTTTTTTGGTTCACAAGCCTTAAGATACATTTGGAGAACCATAGCATAAGTAGGTTAAGTTCATGGTAAGATTTGGGGAAAGAAGGCGGAGTTAACTCCGCCTTCTTTATGTTTGAAACTCAACCACTTAATATAATTCGCTGTTCGAATTTTCTGTCAGAAGACCTGCTCTCGAAGAAAAAAATGTTAAAATTCCTTTGTTATTTTACACAATACCAGTAATTTAGTACTGCCATAGCATAAGTAGGTTAAGTTTATGGTAAGATTTGGGACGAAAAGGGTGGGGGCTTCCCCGCCCTTTTCTATTATATAAAAGCAACCTTTTTCAGGCAACAAAAAAGGGGAGGGCCTGAGTGGCCCTCCCCTTTTCTTGTAATGAATCTTACTGCCGCCTATTTGTTGTCGGCATATCGTTTTGCGACCTCATCCCAATTGATGACATTGAAAAATGCCGAGATATAATCAGGTCGTCTGTTCTGATAGTTCAGGTAGTAGGCGTGCTCCCATACATCAAGCCCCAAAATCGGATACCCTCCACATCCTGTGTTGGGCATCAAGGGGTTGTCTTGGTTCGGGGTAGAGCAAATTTCAAGCTTGCCGCCCTTGTGTACACACAACCAGGCCCAACCTGAACCGAACCGGCTTCCTGCGGCAGCACTGAACTTGTCTTTAAACCCGTCAAAAGAGCCAAAGGCATCGTTGATGGCATCGGCCAGTTCACCAGATGGGTTTCCGCCCCCGTTAGGCGACATTACCTCCCAAAAAAGGCAGTGGTTAAAGTAGCCGCCCCCATTGTTTCGAACCGCTGAGTTCGACATGTCCAAATTCTTCAAGATATCTTCGATTGACTTGCCCTCCAAGTCTGTGCCTTTTACGGCATCGTTCAGTTTTGTGGTATAGCCATTATGGTGCTTGGTATGGTGAATTTCCATGGTACGTGCATCGATATGTGGTTCCAACGCATCATAGGCATAAGGCAAATTGGGTAATTCAAAAGCCATAATTTTCTCAATTTTTAAGTTAATATTGTTCTTCTTCAAAAGTACGATTTTAACAAATAAATACTCAAAATGTTATGTTAAGAAGACGATAAGAATCAGTACTTTGCAATTAAAAACCTACCCATCGAAACCTTTAAGATATACAATGCTTCAGCAGGTTCTGGCAAGACCTATCAACTTGCCAAAAACTACCTGGGATTATTGTTAGACCCCATGCGGCGCGTGGGCCATCGGCACTTACTCGCCATCACTTTTACCAACAAGGCCGTTGGCGAAATGAAAGAGCGCATTTTGGGCAACCTACAGCTTTTCTCTGAACTGGATGATTTAGGGGCGAACAGCATGGCGCGCGAACTCTGCGAAGAGCTTTCGATGTCTATCGATGAGCTGAGGGAGCGCTCGAAAAACGTTTTGAAAATCGTGTTGCACAACTATTCGCTGTTCGAGGTTTCGACCATCGACCGGGTAACCCATAACATCATCAGAACCTTTGCCCGCGATCTAAAGATTTCGCAGGGTTTTGAGGTGACCCTCGAAACCGATCTGTTGCTGGAGGAAGCCGTTTCCCGTATTCTCGGCAGGGCCGGTATTGATGAAGGCCTTACGGAATTTTTGATGGACTTCTCTTTGGAGAAAATAGAAGATGACAAGAGCTGGAATATTTTTAAAGACCTCTTTGATATGGGGAAACTGTTGTTTGAAGAGGTTCATGCCCATCACTTAAAAAAGTTGAAAAACAAGTCGTTGGATGATTTCAGGCAGCTTCAGCAAAAACTGAAGACCGACATCTGCATAAAAGAGCAACAGATTCAAAAAGCGGCCGACAAGGCCCTAGATATTATCGCATCGAACAATTTGGCGTTTTCAGACTTTACCAGGGGTTACTTTCCAAAGTTTATGCAAACATTGCAAGAAGGCAATTTCAATGTCAATTTTAATGCCACATGGAAACAGGACTTTCGCGAGAAGCCCCTTTATAACAAAAGTGCCCCCCAGGGCATTAAGGATGCACTCGACACCCTTCATGAAGCCTTCGCAGAAATCTTTGACCAAATCAAACATAGGTTCTGGGAGCGCTCCTTTCTAAAAAATTGCTATAAGAACCTAGTGCCCATGAGCGTTCTGAACGAAATTTCCAAAGAGGTGAAAAGCATTCAGGCCGAACGTGACATACTGCCAATCTCTGATTTTAACACCATTATCGCCGAGACCATCAAAGACGAACCCGTGCCCTTTATCTATGAACGCCTGGGCGAAAAGTTCAGGCACTATTTTATAGATGAATTTCAAGACACCTCTGCCATGCAATGGCAAAACCTGATTCCGTTGATCGCCAATGCCCTTGAGGGTGCAAACGAAGAGCAACAAAAGGGATCGTTGACCTTGTTGGGCGATGTAAAGCAATCGATTTACCGATGGCGGGGTGGCGAGGCCGAGCAATTCTTAAGGCTTATCAATGGCGAAGAAGCGCCGTTTGTGGTAAAGCCTTCGATAAACGATCTTGTCTCGAATTGGCGCAGCCATGATGAAATCATTGCCTTTAACAACTCGTTCTTCGCCCATGCTTCCAAATTTCTGATCAATGGTTCGTACCGTCAATTGTACGAAGGCGCCACCCAGCAGCAATCCCGATCAAAAAAGGGCGGTTTTGTTGAAATCTCCTTCCTTGAAAAAAAAGAAGACCAAGACCCCTATTGCCTCAAAACCCTTGAGATCATTGGGCAAGTAACTGACAAAGGCCATGGTTACGGTGATATTTGTATTCTGGTAAGGGACAATAAGAAAGCGGCCCAGATGGCCACCTTTTTAACAGCGCAAAACGTTCCATTGGTATCGCCAGACTCTTTGTTGCTCAAAAACAATAGGGAGGTGCGCTTTCTATTGGCCTTGCTCCAATGGCTCGAAGACCCCAAAGACAAAGAGTCGTGCTATGATATTTTGGTGTTTTTGTTCTCACAAAAAAAAGAACTGCACGATTGTTTGGTTCCACACTTGTCTTCCCTTGAAACATATCTTGCGGAAACCTATGGATTTGACCGAAAAGCCTTGTCTTCAAAATCCACATATGATATACTGGAGCTTGCCATAGCCAAATTTGGCCTTCACGGGCCCTCTGATGGGTATCTCTTTTCCTTACTTGATGAGGCCTTTATGGTACAGGGCAAACAGGGGCCACAAATCACGTCGTTTCTTGAGCATTGGCGATTAAAAGAAAATTCCCTCAGTCTGACCTCGCCCTCTGGTGTCGATGCCGTGCAGATCATGACCATCCACAAGGCCAAAGGGCTCGAGTTTGAGATAGTCATATTTCCCTATGCCGATGCCAAATTGATAGATAGCAAGCCCAAAAAACTGTGGGTGCCCGTAGAGGCCGAGAAATTTCTGGGCTTTGATCGCCTCTTGTTGAGTTCGAACAAGATGATGGCCTATTTTGGGGAGACCGTGGCAAACATCTACCAAGAAGAGCAGGAAAAGACCCAACTAGATGCTTACAACGTGCTTTATGTAGCCATGACCAGGGCTGTAAAAGCGCTATACATACTGTCTTCTGCGGAGGTCTCATCACAAACAGAAACCTATTCGGGACTTTTCAAAAACTTTTTGGACGAAAAAGGCCTTTGGCAAGACAACCAGCTTACATACACTTTCGGAAATCTTACCGGGCAAACAGAAAAACATTCCCCGAAAGACCAGGAGAACGTTCCGTTGATGCCCACCGCAATAGAGAATTCGACCCTAAAAAGGGCCCTATCGCATATGGCCTTGGCATCTCCTGAGAGAAAAAAGGCCCTGGCCAAGGGCAATCTGTTACACAATGCCATGAGCCAAATTAGGTATCGGAATGAAATCCCTGAAACCATTAAAAGAATCCAATCGCAGAGCGACCTATCCGAAGAAGACGTTGAATTCCTACAACAAAAGATAGACGAGATCGTCAACCATGAAGAACTTAGGGCTTTTTTCATGGATAATCTAGAGGTATTTAACGAGCAAGATGTCATTGGTCCAGACAACCAGTTGCTGCGACCTGACCGAATTGTCATTAAAGAGGGGGTTGCTTCCGTGATCGACTACAAAACGGGCAATCCCTCAAAGAGCCATCAAGACCAATTGCGGGCCTATGCCCAAATCTTGGCCGATATGGGGCTGACCATTGAAAATAAGGTATTGATATATATTAATGATTCGATAACCCCGATATTTGTCTAAAACCAGAAAACCATGTACGGAAAGATCAAAGACCATCTTCAGAATGAATTGGAAGAGATAAGGAATGCCGGGCTGTTCAAGAAAGAACGCATCATTACTTCGCCCCAAGATGCGGTCATCAAGATTTCGACCGGCCAAGAAGTCATCAATTTTTGTGCTAACAATTATCTGGGCCTCTCATCGCACCCAGAAGTGATAGCCGCTGCCAAGGCCACATTGGACTCACATGGTTTTGGCATGTCGTCGGTACGCTTCATCTGTGGCACCCAAGACATCCACAAAGAGCTTGAAGCCAAAATTGCACAGTTCTACGGCACGGAAGATACCATTTTGTATGCCGCTGCCTTTGATGCGAACGGTGGGGTATTCGAGCCGCTTTTAACGGCAGACGACGCCATTATTTCAGATTCGCTCAACCATGCTTCAATCATCGATGGGGTACGCCTGTGCAAGGCCAAGCGGTATCGGTATGCCAACAATGATATGGCCGATCTTGAAAACCAGTTGAAACAGGCCGTGGAAGATGGGGCAAGGTTTAAGATCATTGTCACCGATGGCGTGTTTTCAATGGATGGATTGTTGGCCCCACTCGACAAAATCTGTGATCTGGCCGAAAAATATGATGCCCTTGTAATGGTAGATGAATGTCATGCTGCCGGATTTATTGGTGAAACAGGTCGCGGCACCCTAGAGGAAAAAGGGGTCATGGGCCGTGTTGACATTGTTACGGGCACCCTTGGCAAGGCCCTGGGTGGTGCCATGGGCGGCTACACAACAGGCCGAAAAGAGATCATTGAGATGCTTCGCCAGCGATCAAGGCCATATCTGTTCTCAAACTCCCTGGCTCCTGCCATTGTTGGTGCCTCCATCAAGGTTTTTGAAATGCTCGAGAACGACACCAAGTTGCGCGACACCCTTCAACAGAACACAGAATACTTCAAAAAGGGTATGAAAGAAGCCGGGTTTGACATTATTGATGGTGATTCTGCAATTGTGCCCGTTATGTTGTATGATGCCAAACTCTCCCAACAAATGGCCGATATGTTACTTGAAAAGGGCATCTATGTAATCGGTTTTTTCTATCCGGTGGTACCTAAGGGCAAGGCCCGTATAAGGGTTCAACTGTCGGCGGCACATACCAAAGAACATCTTGACAAGGCCATCGATGCATTTACCGAAGTCGGCAAGGCCCTAAATGTCGTTTAAGTGCATCAAAAATTCCATGAAATGCGCAAAAAAAAATAAGTGATTGATTTTGTTAATAGTTTTTAACAACTTACATTTGCAGCTGATAAACACTTAAACTTAAAATTTTGAACATGAAACATCTTAGCAAATTAGTAGCCATTGCGGTTGTCTTTTTTGGCTTGAACAGCATACAGGCGCAAGACGAGAATAATCCTTGGCAGGTAGGCATTGGTGTTAATGCCATCGACGTATACCCTACCGGTGATGTTAGCTCCTTTGGCAATGAGTTTTTTAATGTAAACGACCACTGGAATATCATTCCTTCGGTTTCATACATTTCGGTTTCTCGTTACATAGGTGATGGTTTCTCAGTTGGTGCTAGAGGATCACTTAACAGAATTGATAAGCTTGGAGATGTTAGCGTAGACGATTTGTCTCACTATGCCATTGATGGTACCATTAAGTACAACTTCTTGAAAAACACCAAACTAGATCCTTTTTTGGAAGTAGGTGGTGGTTATACTTGGGTTGACGAAATCGGCGCCGGTACCGTAAACGGTGGTGTTGGTTTGAACTACTGGTTCTCTGACAACTTTGGTGTTACTGTACAATCGACATATAAGCACGCCTTTGAAGATTACGGTGTGAAGCACTTCCAGCACTTGGCCGGTTTCTCTATCAAGTTTGGAGGTACCGACACAGATGGTGATGGCATTTATGACAAAGATGATGCCTGCCCAGAGGTCGCTGGCCTTGAAGCATTCAACGGTTGCCCTGATTCAGATGGCGATGGTATCGAAGATGCCAAAGACGACTGTCCGAATGCTGCTGGCTTGAAAGAATTGAACGGTTGCCCAGATGCCGATGGTGATGGTGTTGCCGATAAAGACGATGCCTGTCCGAACGAAGCTGGCCTTGAATCTTTGGCTGGTTGCCCAGATGCTGACGGTGACGGTGTTGCCGATAAAGATGATGAATGCCCGAACGAGGCCGGTCCTGCTGAGAACAAAGGTTGCCCATGGCCTGATAGCGACGGTGACGGCGTTCTTGACAAAGACGATGAGTGTCCAGAAATTGCTGGTACTGTTGCCAACAATGGTTGCCCAGAGGTTACAGAGGAAGTACAGAAAGAATTGAACGATTACGCTAGAACTATCTTGTTTGACACCGGTAAAGCGACCTTGAAGCCAGAATCTACCAGTGTATTTGTTGACATCATCAGAATTCTTAACGAATATCCAAACGCTAAGTTTACTGTTGAAGGACACACTGATAGCGTAGGAAGCGCTAAATTGAACCAGCAACTTTCTGAGAAAAGAGCTAATTCAGTACGTGATTTCTTGATCAACGAAGGCATTGCTGCCGACAGATTGACTGCCATTGGTTACGGTGAAGATAAGCCTATCGCCACCAATAACACCAGAGCTGGTAGAGCCCAGAACAGAAGGGTTGAAATCAACTTGGTGAAGTAAGGAACTAAAAATCTTTTTCGATATATTAAAAAGCTCCGCAAGTGCGGGGCTTTTTTTATTTTTAAGAATGCAATCTTTTTTAGAGGACGTAGCCGACGACATTCAAAAAAACCACCCCTCCCTTCAAGGATTGGTACTTGTCTTGCCCAGCAAACGAGCGGGGATCTTTCTGAGAAAGTACCTTTCAGAACGCATTGAAAAGCCCGTCTTTTCGCCAGCCATTCTCTCGATCGAAGAGTTCATCGGTCAAATTTCGACATTAGTCCCCATTACTGAGCACAACCTGTTGTTTGAGCTGTACGGTGCTTATTCCGAGGTGGTGAAAAAAGACCGTGACGACTTTCAAACCTTTATGGGGTGGGCACCCACACTTTTGCAAGATTTCAACGAGGTTGACCGCTATCTACTGGATCATGAACGGCTATTTGGTTACCTGGCAGAAATCCATCGAATCAAAAATTGGAGCCCGACCAACGAAAATACCCCATTGGTAAGTGGTTATGTCAAATTTTGGAAAAACGCACTGCCCATCTACATACGTTTAACGGAAAGGCTGAAAGAAAAGCATTTGGGCTATCAAGGGTTGATCTATAAAGAAGCTAGTAAAAAGGTTGGCGAATACATGGCCTCCTACCACCAAAAACACATTTTTATCGGGTTCAATGCCCTAAATACGGCAGAAACTAAGATTATCCGGGCGTTTCTGGAAAACGGAAATGCCGCTATTTACTGGGATTTGGATACATACTTTCTAAATGATCCCATACATGATGCCGGTTTGTTTATAAGGCGTTACAAAGCCTCTTGGCGCTATTTTGAAAAAACCCCAATACAGGGTGTTTCGAATCACTTCTTAAAAGAACGACCAATCAAAATTACAGGGCTCCCAAAGAATATAGCACAGGCCAAGTACGTCGGTGACCTAATACAAAAAATGACTGCCTTCAATGGAGGGGTACTGAACAAGACCGCCATTGTACTGGCCGATGAAAGCTTATTGACCGCAATATTACATGCCTTGCCCAACAGTATTGACAAGGTAAACGTGACCATGGGCCTGCCCTTGGCCCAGACCCTGTTGTCAGATTTCTTTTTGGCCCTTATGGATTTAGAAAAAGACCGTTCACATAATGGGTGGTACTATAAGAACGTTCTCGCATGGTTAGATAACCCCTATGCCGAGATACTGCTCGAATTGGAGCAAAAAGGCTACGTGGATTCAATTAGGTCATCCATCCATTCCCAAAACTTGGCGTATCTCAACGCCTCCCATTTCAAAAAACACTTGAAAACTGGGCCACAAAAAAATTTTGTTTCCACCTTCTTTGCCGAACGGCCTGCCGGTCTTCAAACGTTTATAAGTACATGCTTGCAACTAATTGAGAAGCTCTACGCCCATTTTAACGAAAATAACAGTCCTTACGAATTAGAACAGCTCTCATACTTTCATGAAATTTTCACCGACCTGAAACAAACAGTTTTGCAGCACGACTTTCTTACGGAAATAAGTGTCTTGCGCCAACTATATTCAAGACAGGTGGCCGAAAAAAAACTTGATTTTCAAGGCGACTCAACCGAAGGCCTGCAAATACTGGGCATGCTTGAAAGCAGAAATCTCGATTTTGAAACCGTTATTGTCGTTTCGGTCAATGAAGGTATCTTACCCTCAGGAAAGAAGAACAATTCGTTCATCCCCTTCGATGTTAAAAAAGAATTTGGCCTGCCCACACACAAAGAGAAAGATGCCATTTATACCTATCATTTTTATCGGTTGCTGCAAAGGGCCCAAAACATTCATTTATTGTACAATACCGAGGTCGATGTGCTAGAAGGTGGCGAAAAAAGTCGGTTGTTGACCCAATTACTATCAGACAACAACATCAACCATTGTATTGCCCACTCTATTGTGGCCCCCGCAGTGGCCGTTACACCAAAAATCCTCTTAGAGGTACATAAGACAAAAAGTCTGCTCGAAGACCTTGGTGTACTGGCAAGAAAGGGACTTTCTCCTTCATCACTGGCCAATTACATCAGAAACCCTCTGGATTTCTATAGAAAAAACCTGCTGAAAATTACCGACAGGGAAGAAGTTGAAGAAAATATTGCGGCGAACACTTTTGGCACCATCGTGCATGATGCTTTGGAAGCCATTTACAAACCTTTTGAAGGCTGCTTGTTGGACAAAACGGCTCTTTTAGAGGCCAAAGAAGGTATTCGGCCTATCGTGCACCAACAATTCACGAAGTTTTACGCAGCAGATAGCCTGAAAAGCGGACAGAACCTATTGGTGTTCAACGTAATCGTACAATACTTGCAAAACCTGGTTGAAAATGACCTCTTGCACATCAAAAGTCACGAAATCAAGATTTTGGGCATTGAAAGAGAACTATTGACCACCATAGATATTCCTCAGCTCGGCTTTCCAGTGGTTTTGAAAGGTAAAATAGATAGGATCGACATGGTAGATGGTCAGGTGCGTATTTTAGATTACAAAACAGGACAAGTAAATGCTTCGGAAGTGGCTATTGTTGATATGGTTGATGCGGTCACCGAACCAAAATACAACAAGGCCTTTCAATTGCTCTGTTATGGGCTACTATATTCGAAGACCACCGATCCAAAGACTCTTACCGCAGGAATCATCCCTGTAAAAAAGAGGAATCCAAATCCCGTTTTGTTTGCCGTTAAGCCAAGCACCGACAGCAAACAAAAAAACCATCTGATACATTCAGAGCTGTTAGAAGAATTTGAAAACAAGCTCAACGGCTTGGTTTTGGAATTGTTTGATCCCAATGTTCCCTTTATTGAAAAGGAGGTCTGATTATTTTAGGTCGGGCCTGGTTGGGCGCACCTCAATCTTACTGGGCAGTGTTCTGGGGTGTATTTTTAATAGATCAAGAACAATTTCGCCAATATCCTCCGGTTGAATCTTCCATGCATCTTTTTCTGAGGGTTCGTTGCCATTGAAATGTGTGGCCACCGAGCCGGGCATGATGGTTGTTACCTTGATATCGAACTTTCGAAGGTCGAGCATGGCCGCTTGTGTAAAACCGACCACCCCGAACTTTGTG
>MDTD01055396.1_pt1 | contig 24845 bp, 24 predicted proteins | sample 811221 | NCBI WGS metagenome assembly MDTD01 (sample SAMN05326646, study PRJNA326480) | marine metagenome | isolation source: seawater | place: Pacific Ocean: South West | collected 2011 | reverse complement strand
TCAAATGTATCCTCGTAAGACTCAAATCTATTTAAGTTTAATTCATCAAATCTTATATCTATATAATTTCCATTAAGTTGATTAATACCAACTTGAAAAGATAATCGAGTTCTTGTTGAATTCTTTTCAAAAATTAAACCAATATTTTTATTTGTGAGAATTTCTTCATTGTTATCATTTAAAGACTCAGCGAAGCATATTATTTTATTAAAATCATTTTGATTTAAGTCAGATATGTTAAGAAGTTTTTTCATTTTAAAAAATAATCATATATTTTATTAGTATATATTTGTTCAATAAAATAATTTATGGAATAGAATTTTTCTCAATATAGATTGATTGACTTGGAAAGGCAAAATTTAAACCTATTTCTTCAACGTTATTCTTTATTTCCATTGCTAATTCTTCCTTAATTTCTAAGTACTTTTCCCAATCTTTTGTAGATGTAAAGCAAATTATCAATATATCTATAGAGCTATCGTTGAATTTTTCTAATCTAACAAATGATTTATAATTATTATTAACTATGTAATTATCATTCTCTAATAGGAATAAGGATATTTTATCAGTGAGTTTTTTAATTTGTTCTAAAGTCGAATTATATTCCAATCCAATTGTCCAATAAATTCTTCTGTAATTTCTGTTTGTGTAATTTAATATTGGTGCCTCTGCAAAAATATAATTTGGAATAGTTATTGGCGTTGAATCGAACTTTCTTATTAAAGTAGATCTGAAGCCAATATGCTCAACAGTACCCTCAGTATGTCCTGGCACACTAATAACATCACCGATATTGAATCTTTTTTCTAATAAAATCATAATACCAGAAATTAAATTTTTAAATAAATCTTGTGCGCCTAATGCTACTGCTACTCCAAATAACCCAAGACCGGCTATAACAGGTCCAATTTTTATACCCCAAACTTCTAAAATAGCAACAATGCCTAAAAATATTATTAGATATTTTAAGGATTTAGATATCCATAAAACTAGAGCCTTGGTTAATATTTTTTCCAATTTATTGAAAATATTTGATAATGGAATAAGTGACTGGTGTATTAACCAAAAAACAAATATCGTTGCGAGTGTGTTATTAATTTTTAAAAAATATAATCCTAAAGTAGTTTGTATATCAAAATACAAAGAAATTGTTAAAAAAACTAAAACAATTGGTAAAAGCTTAAAGGGTGATATTAATGCATCAAATAACTTGTCATCAAATTCATTAGAAGTTTTTAAAACAATTTTTTTAACTTTATTAACGATAAATCTTGCGAATATTCCCCTTATCAAAAGAGCAATAATAAAAGATAAAATTATAACACCTATATTAAAAAGACTTACTCCTAAAACTCCATTTTGAAATAAATTAATTACCTGATTTGTGAAATTATCTAAGAACATTGTTATCTGAGTATTTTATATTTACTAAGATACATTAAATACAATCCTATTGGTAAATAAAATATGATACCGTACCAACTTAAGAAAAAATTCCCAGATGGTACAAGTGGCCACAAATTAATAATGATAGAGCAAATTATTGAGTACAAACCAAAGTGCTTTAAATCAAATTCTTTCCTAAATAGTAAAAATAGTGTGTATAAAAAGTAGAAAAAGACAACATAAACCAACATAAAACCTATAAAACCTATTTCTGAGAGTAGTTGCAAAGGGATATTGTGAGTATGAGTATTACATGAGTATCTTGATAAATTATACTCATCAAATTGACATACTTTTCTGAAATTATTTGGGCCAATTCCGATTATTGGACTATCTAAAAACATTTTATATGAGGAAATAAACATTGAAAGATATTGGTTCTCATCGAGATTAGTGTTTGTTGCATGATGTACAACTTGTTGTTTAATTCTGCTTTTATAGTCATCTATAAAAAAAGGTGAAATTATTAAAATAATTGAAGCTGTAAAGAAGATAGTTATTTTTTTAAAATTAATTTTATTAGAAAGATAAAAAACTATTAAAAAAAAGTATAAACAAAATAATAATAATGCTTTTCTCTCTCCAGAAAAAATAATAATTATAGATGATAGAAAGAAGACTATGTAAGCAAAATATCGTATTTTTTTTTCAATTTTATAATAATTTATCAAAAACATTCCAATCATAATTGGAAGCAATCTAACTAAGTAACTACCTATAACCCATCTATCTCCAAATAGTCCTGCTATTCTTCCCTTAATAGCTGAATACTCTAATATATTTGAGCCATTGAATATTTCATATATTGCATCTAAAGATAAAATAAAAAAAGTAATAAGGCCGATGTATAAAAAAAATTTTTCATATTTATCATTTTCTAAAAATATAAAAATGATTGAAATTACATAAATTATATAACTAAAATATAATAATGAAGTTTTGAGGGAAAATATTACAAAACTAGAATTTAGAGAGCTAAAAATAATTAACGAATAAAATAAAAAAAATATTAAAGTAAATATTTTAAATTTTTGAAGATTTTTTTTTTAGATAACTAAAATTTAATGTAATATTTGTTATAACTAATAATGCATATATTGCATTTGGTAAAAAAACTCCAGTAACCAAAGAGGGAAAAAAACTAAAAAGAAATATTAAATTTATATATTTTAATATATTTTTACCTAAATTCATCTTTGTAACTTATGCTATTAATTTTTAAGGCATTTTTTAGCATTTTCTTATCATTAGAATTAATACTTTTAATTATTTTTTTATATAAGATGTTAAATTCATTGTTTGTAATATTTTTTTCTAGAGACTGAAAAATATTATTTAATTTTGTTTTCTTTGAGAGATTATCTACTAATAATTCTTCGTAAAGCTTTTCGCCTCTTCTAAGACCAATATATTTTATTTTTATATTTCCAGTTTTCCCATCGTATATCTTACTTCCAGAAAATTGGGTAACTAATTTTACTAAATCATATAACTTTATCGGTTCACCCATATCTAATAAAAATATTTCACCACCCTTTGAAATTCTATAAACTGATAGCACAAGATTTGCTGCCTCCTCTATAGTCATAAAGTATCTAATCATTCTTTTATCTGTAAGAGTAATTGGTAAGTTATTTTTAATTTGTTTATTGAAAAGAGGTAAAACGGATCCGGAACTATTGATTACATTTCCAAACCTAACACAATTAATTTTTGTTTTATTTATTTTATTTTTACTTAAATAAATAGCTCCGAGTTCTGCTAATCTTTTCGTTGCACCCATTATATTTGTTGGTCTGACAGCTTTATCAGAGGATATTAAACAAAAATACTCAACATTAAATTTCTGTATAAGTTTTATAAAATTAAAAGTACTTAAAAAATTATTTTGTATAGCAGCAAAGGGATTGAATTCTAATAGGGGTACATGTTTGTATGCAGCAGCATGAAAAACTATATCAATTTTATTTTTTTTAAAAATATTCATTATTTGATTGCTATTTTCAAAACCAAGCAAATAACTCTCTATATGTTTTTTTGAAGTTAAATTAAATTTTGATTTAAGGTGGAAAAGGTTGTATTCGGATTTTTCTATTAGAATTATTTTTTTGAATTTTACTTTCAATAATTGTGATAAAATACCCGTACCAATGCTTCCTCCTGCGCCTGTAATCAATATTACTTTTTTTTCGTAAATATTAGATATTTTTAAGATTTTACTTTTTCTATTAAAAAAATAATTAAAATCAAAATATGGCGATAAATTTAAATTATTATTATTATATGAAATTTTTTGTACTTGTATTTCTTCACTAATGATTTTATCCCGCAATTTAAGTTTATATTTATCAAATAAACTTTGGTCTAAAATTAAAATCTTAGTAAAATTTATCCTATAGGATTTTTGTAAAAAATCATTGATATGTATAATTGGTACTCCATTTATATTTCGATTAACATTTTTTTTGTTTTTAATAACATAATATTTTACATTAAATTGACTTAAGACATTTTGATTAATATTAGTATTTATTCCAAATATAATAGAATATTTATTTTCTAAATTAGCTATGTTTTTGAATAGACTAGAAATGATATATCTATTGAGCACTAATGCAAAAAAAATTAAAATTGGATAAATAATAACTAATGATCTTGGAATAAGAAAATTTTTATAAAATAATAATACAAAAATAGAGAAAATTATTGAATATGATAAAATGTATTTCCCATAGAGAATTGCTGATTGTTCATTAAAAAATCTGAAGAAACTTTTATTTATTTTAAATATAAAAAAAATAAAGAAATATAATATATTTGAAAAAATAATAATCTCTTTAATCTCAAATATATTTATAAAATACTCTAATCTTATGAAATACGAGAAATATAAACAGAAATTTAAAATAAAAAAATCATTAATTAGAATTAGTAAAATTCTTATAAATTTATGATTTTTTAGGTTTTCAAATACGATAGGCATTTTTTAAGTTATCTATATATAAAATAATATTAATTATAATAATAGGTGTTTAGACAAAACCCTATTAATTACTTTTGAGTAATTTTTTACCTCTATTTTTTTTAAGCTATTATCAACAATGAAAGATATTGAATTCTCTGATGAAATTTTTGCATTTTCAAGAGATTTTAATCGCATTGATTTTTTTATCGGTTTCTCCAAATATAACTCTGAACATCCTCCAACCTGACAAAAATAGTTTTTTAATGATATATCTTTCAAGATCTTATCTCTATTTGAGTATCTTTTATAATGAGAAGGTTTAATTATTAAAATTAGCCTATAGTAAGAGTTTGTATATCCATGACTTTTTAAATTTAAATTAAAAAAACTGTTCTTATAATCTCTAATTTCATTCAAAATAATCTTAGCGTTCTCATTTCGTATCTTAATGTAACTGCTTAATACTTTTAATTGTTCGATACCTATTATTGCTTGAACTTCCGTCATTCTAGCATTAGTGCCAATATAGTCATGAAGATATTTATAACCTTGACTCTTATAGATTTTATAAAACTTATTATAATTTTTTCCTATATCTCTTTCTGCCCAAATCTTAAAAAAAAAAGATTTTTTATTTGTTGCAATCATTCCACCTTCGCCGCCAGTACTAATAATTTTGTCATTACAAAAACTCCAAATGGAAATATCACCAAAACTTCCAGCATATTTATTTTTAATTTTTGCACCATGGGCTTGGGAGCAGTCTTCAATTAAAAAAATTTTATTTTTTTTGCAAATCTCTGAAATTTCAACAATACCATTTGGATTTCCACCTAAGTGAACAAAAATTACTGCCTTTGTGTCTTTATCAATATTTGAATGTAATGAGTCAGGATCTAGATTTTGACTAACAAGAGAAATATCACTATAGACTAACTTAATATTATTTCTCAATATTTGACTAGATGATGAAAAATAAGATTTAGGAGTAGTAATGATTTTTTGATTAGATTTTATGTCAAGAACTCTTATAGCAATATCGAGTGCTACAGTGCCATTTGTTACAGCCAAACAATATTTGACACCAAATTTTTTGGAAAATAAGTATTCAAATTTTTTGCAATTATTACCCGTATGATAATTAACTTTGCCACTTTTTAAACAATTTGAAACTTTAGAAATAGTTTTTTTTTCATAAAAGGGCCATGATGATTTAGGTAACATTTTTCAGCCTTTGGGAACCAATAAGTTTTGAATTTTCAGGAATATCTTTATTAACTATTGTTCCTGCAGAAATGAAAGAGTTTTTTCCAATTATAAGTTTTTTATCAGGAGTACCATTATTAATTATAACACCGGTGCCCACATATACATTATCACCAATAATTACATTTCCGTTGCATTTCACGCTAGGAGCAAAAGTAACAAAATCTCCTATTATTGACTCATGTTCTACATAACTATAAATGTTACAACTAAAACATAAACCTACCTTTGATGAGCTACTTAAAAGAGTAAAAGGACCAAAGTAACTTGAATTACTCTCAAAATTTTGTGAGTTAATCTTTGTTGTATTATCTATATAGTTCCAAAATTTTATTTTATCTTTTTTAATTTTTTTAAATATTTTTTTTTTAGATTTTATATTATTAACAGATATTAGAATTTTTTTATTTTGACTTTTTAGTGAAATAAAATCTTTATAACTCACTATTGGAAAATCATTGATATTTCCTTGATTTATAAGTTTGTTACTATCGTCAATAAAGTAAATATTTTTTAGAATATGATTATAATTTGGGTTGTTTTTCAAAAAAAAACTTATTGATAAGCCTGATCCACCTGCTCCATAAATACCATAAATAGTGATTTTTTTATTTATCATTAGATTTTCTTATCTCATCTAATCTAACAAAATTATCTGAGCTATCTCCCTTATTAAACAGATTTAAATAAATCAACTTTATAGTATTGAAAAATATAAAGATATCTAACTTAAAACTTTTTTTAGAAACATAAATGATATCCCACCTAAGTCTTATATCCCAACTTGTACTACTTGAGGATTTAATTTGAGAAAGTCCAGTAATTCCAGGTTTTATAGTAAATCTTATTTCTTCAGATTTTTTGTAAAAATCATTGTACTCAAGCAAAAGTGGTCTTGGGCCAATAAAATTTAAATCACCTTGTATAATTGATAAAAGTTGAGGAATCTCATCTAGTTTTGTTTTCCTCAGAAAGTGAGAGAACTTTGAAATTTTATTTCCATCCATCGTCTTAATTTTGATAATTTTAATAACACTTTTATTTAACCCTATTCTTTTTTGAGTAAAAAAAAAAGGTGGTTGTTCTATTATCTTATGAATTATAAAAATAATTGACATAATAAAGATAAAAGGCAAAAAAAGAGAAATTATTAGAAAAAATTTAAAAAAAAAGTAGTAAAATTTATTCATTATTAAATAAAAATAACCTGAATTTTTTTAAAAATAAATTTTGATTAAATTCCATTTTACTTCTTCTAAGACAATTATTACTTAGTTTTTTATAAAGATTTTTATTGAAATAAAGTGAAATAATTTGATTTTCGTACAAATTAATATTTTTCATAAGATAACCAGTTTTATTGTTAATAATAGTATCTGATAAATTGTGCAAATCTTTTGCTATTGCAGGTAACCCTACTGAATTTGCCTCAATTATTGATTGGCAAAAACCCTCTCTTAATGAACAGGTGATAAATAAATCACATAAATTTAAGTAATAATTTATGTTACTATTTTTTTTATAATAAAAGATTTTATTTTTTTTAAAAAAAGTTCTTGAAAATTTTTTTAAAAAATTAATTTCATCGTCACCAACTATAATCAAAAAGATATTATCTTTTAATATTTTTTGTAAATTAATATATATATCTATTAAATCATAAATACCCTTATCTTTGTTTATTCTACCAACATATATAAGACCAAAACTATCTTTTGGTAATTTATATTTAAGTTTAAAGTTTTTTTTAAAAAAATTATTTTTATAAAATTTTTTAAAATTTATTCCTGATACTGAGTTAAAGTATATTGCATTTTTATTTATCAAATTTTTGTCTCGTAGAGTTTCATATTGTGGTCTGCTATCTACAATGATTTTATTTGAAAAATTTCCTATTAAGCTATCAATGATTTTAAAAAAATTTCTAGATAAAATATTTTTCTTATTTTGCCAAACTTGTCCTGTAATGAAGTGAAGATTATCAATAAAAAGTAAACGTGATAAAATAGTACAAAAAAAACCAGCTTTTGGTGTTATTGATATAATTTTATAAGGCCTTCTAATAACAAATAAAAAAAATAAAAAGAAAAATGAAATTAAGTCACTTATGATATTTGGATTTCTAGAAATATTTAAATCACAGTATTTATATTTTTTAGATCTTTTGAAAATATTATTTTTAAGATTACATATAATAGTGATTTCATAATCTAAATATAAGTTATTAAGATATGGTCCTAAAAAAATATGTATTGGATCATAGACAGTAGCAATAAAATAAATTTTTTTTTTCAATTAATTATCTCTTTTATATAAACATATAAATCATTAAAAACACTAAACCAATATTTTATATCTTAAATCTTATTATTGTTTAATCATCAATTATAATTTTAGATAAATCTATTGGTTAATTTAACTAATATTTTAAAAATTGAATTTGGTATTAATAATTTAATTATTGGAGTGAAAATATAAAAGAAGTAAAACTTTGATATTTTGAAATCTTTAAATATTTTATATTTCAACTTTGCTTCAACAATTCTATCTACAATTGTGATTTTTTTATAATAATTAGTATCTTGCCTAACACAATATGTTATGTCTTTAATATTAAAACCTTTAAAATTATTCTTATAACAATTAAATATGAATTCATAATCTTCATACCTTTTTTTGTAAGAAGGTGACATATTATAACCATGAACTTTTTTTAAGATCTCAGACTTGTAAAGTATAGGTGCGTTGCAGAATGAAAATTTTTTATATAAGTCAAATTTAGATGGATGTTCAATTATTTTGTAAGGATAGATAATATCTTCATTTATACTCCTCATTCTAGAACTAACAAAATAATATTCTTTTTTTTTTAAAAGATTATTTAATGAAATTTCTAATCTATTTGGAAACGATATATCGTCCGCATCTTGTCTAGTGAAGTAAGGAGTATTGACTTCTTTCAAAGCTAAATTCATTGATCCATTAATTCCTATATTCTGTGTATTATTAATGATAGTCAGATTTTTTTTTAATAAATTTTTATATGATTTAATTATTTCGAGAGTTTCGTCTGTTGATCCATCATTTACCACTATTAATTTCCAATTTTTATAAGTTTGTTTGATTATTGAGTTAATTGAATTTTTTAAATACTTTTCAGCATTATAAGCAAGAATGATTACTGAAATTTTAGACATCAATTATTATTTAAAATTTTAAAATATTTATCTTCTTTAGTAGGCTCAATAAGGTTAATTATTTCGTCAATTTTATCTTGGTGGATATATCTCTTATCAATGAACTTTTTACTAAAATCATCTATGAGATCTTTAAATGAATTTCTTTGAGAAATGGATGGAATAAAGTTTTTGAATTCATAAAGAGGATTAATTTCATCAAAATTCCTATCAAAATAGAGCGGAATAAATCCTTTAGCAATGTGCTTAATTATTGCTGATGATCCAGAATACAAAGAAAAAGTGTTTATTCTGTTTATAATATTAGCGTTTTCTAAAATTGTAAATTTTAAGTTAGAGTAATTCTTTAAATAGTTAGTTATCACAATGGTATCAATTAATGGATGAAGCGATAAGTATAAATTGATTTTTCTATAATATTTTATTTTTTTTGCAGCAAAATTAATAAATAAAAAAACTTCCTCATAAATTCCTTCAGGACTAAGAATGACGTTTATATCATGATTTGTTTTAAAAATGATATTATTATCATTATTAATTTTTTTATTTCCGCGAGAAAAAAAATTGATTTTTTTATCTGGAAAAATGGCTTCATATTTATTTTTATAATAGTGACTGAGTGTAATTAAAACATTAGGAATTTGAGAGTATCTCAAATTTTTAATTGAAAATGTACCTAAAAAAAGTGGAGCTAATTGAAAAGCAAAAATTTTTTTATTTATATTTTCACAAATTAATCTTTCATATACATGACCCTCAAAAGGGATAAAAATATATTTAATTTGGTAATTTTGAATAATTTTATTTATTTGCTCGAATATTCTTAAGTCAGAAATTGACTTAGCATCTAAAATACCATTAATTAAAAATAATTTTTCTTTAAAAATAATTTTATCATTAACTAAAATATTAAATATTGACTTTATATTTTTAATTAAAATTTTGAACTCATTACTGAAATTATCGATAGATGTTAACTCTATAACACAAGCATTCAAACTCTTTTCGTAGACTTTCTTTCTTAATTTAGATTTATTTGGAATTAATATCTTTGTATATGGTTCATTATTTTTAATAAAAAAATTTTCTAGATCTTCAAAATATGACTCTTTTTGAGATTTAGTAGCATATGAAATTATAAGATTTTTTTTTAGATTTTCCTTTTTAATAGGATCGTTAATAAATAAAGAAAAAATTAATCTTGTAAGAATTTTTATTACTGATGTAAATATATCAGTATTTCTATAGTAATTTAATTTATTAATATTAAAAAAACCTATTTTTATAAAATTAATTTTTGAAATATATTCAATTTTTGGAAATTTTTTTTTCAAATCATAAAAATTTTTTTTATATTCTTTAAAGTTAATTGAGTATGGATTAGACAAGATTAAATGCTTTTTTAAAAATTTTTTGTTGTTCTAGATCATTTTCTAAAACCTCATCAACTTTATCTTTGTCATCTTTAATATTTACAGAAATATGACTTTTTTTTACTTGAAAAGTAAACAAATCTATTGAATTTTTTAGAAGTCTAAATTGTTCAATTAATAATTCTTTCTCTAATGCACAAGGTTTGAATTCAACATATTTTTTTAGAACTTCCTTTTTAAAACAAAATATTCCCATAATTTTAAAATATTTTTCAAATGATATATTTTTAAATCTAAAAAGATCTACTACACGATTTTTTTCTACTTTGCATTTGACAATTGTTTTATCAGTCATCTCTGATTGATTTTTAAGCTTTGTAATTAAATTCCAAGATGGAGTATCAGGATTTTTCATTATATCTTTAATGAAATTACTTAAATCATAAGTATTTATTAAGGGTTCATCTCCCTGTAATATCAATGAATGTGTTAAATCAAATTGATCTAGATTTTCAGCTACTCGTGTTGTTCCATTTTTGTGATTTTTTGAAGATTTAATTATGTTTATTTTTTTCTGAAGGCAATAATCATAAATTATATCATCGCATGTTGTTACAATTACCTCTTCTATCTCTTTGATTAACTTTGCTCTTCTATATACATGTTCAATCATTGGAAAATTTTTAATTTTTACCATTGCCTTACCTGGGTACCTTACAGAGTCCATATGACATGGAATAAATGCAAAAATTTTAGTCACTAGTTGGATAGAATACCACAATCAATATTAATACATTGTCCAGTTATTGATTGTGATAGAGATGAAGATAAAAATAAACACAAATTAGAAACATCATTTGAACTTGGTAGTTTATTCAACGAAGTTTGATTATTTTTAAAATTATTTAAAAAATTAGAAATACTGTATTTTTTATTTGATGGTGACTCATCTCCTTTTAATGCCTTTATTAAACCTGGAGTCTTAATCAATACAGGACATACAGCATTAACTCTTATACGTTTTTTTCCTAATTCTTTGGATATTGATTGAGTAAAACCATTTAAAGCAAACTTAGTGGCACAATATATTGAATTATTAAGCGTACCTCTTTTGCTTGCAAGACTTGAAATATTTATAATTGATGATTCCTCCTTTAGATATTTTAGTACAATTTTTGTTATCATAATAGAAGCAAAAAGATTAATTTGAAACATTTCATTTATAAATTCTTTATCTATTTTTTTTATTGACCTCCATTCTGATTTTCCCACATTATTAATCAGTGTATCAATTTTTATTTTTTTTAACTTAAGAAATTTATCTATGGTTTTAAATGAAGAGTCATTATTTAAATCACATTTAATAAGTAAAAGATTTTTATTGTGCTTTAATATTCTCGGTGGTGTTCTAGAAGCACAAATTACTCTATATCCCTCATTAAGGTATTTTTTTAAAATTATTAAACCTAGTCCTTTACTTCCTCCAGAAATAAATAAAGTTTTTCTATTTTTAGATTGTTTGAGCACTAAAACCACCATCAACAGTAATTTCTGAGCCTGTAACAAATTTAGAGCTATCAGAAGATAACCAAATCATAGCTCCAACTAATTCATGTGGATTGCCAAATCTACTCATTGGGGTATGATTAAAGATATCAATTTTTCTTTTTTGATCTATAAAATTCTTAATATTCCATTTAGTAGGGAAGAAACCTGGCCTCAACGCATTCACTCTAACATTAAATTTACCCCATTCTCTTGCTAAATTTTTTGTTAAATTAGATATGCCAGATTTTGCTACTGAATAAGCGAATGCCTTGGATAAGGGAGGGTCTGATGACATTGAGGAGATATTAATAATACTTCCTGATTTATTTTTAATCATATCTTTACCGTATAGTTGGCAAGATATCAATGTTGATAATAAATGAGAATTTATAACTTTATTCCAATCTTTTAGATTTATACTCAAAAATTTTGATGCATTATTTATTCCCGACCCATTTACTAACACATCTATTTTTTTTACTTTTTTTTTTATTATATTATAAGTTTTTGATTGTTGTGACTTACTAGTTGTGTCAATTACAAAGGATTTGATTATTTGATCTTTTATTTGCGACAAACTTTTAAGTTCATAAATTAGTTTTTTATTTTTAGTAAAGCTTTTATCAATTATAAATACATTAGCTCCTGATTTGATAAAAGCTCTACAGAATTCGGAGCATAAATGTCCTGAACCCCCTAATACGACTATATTTTTCGAGGTCAAATTAAATAGATCTGCAATAAAAGCGTTCATTAAAATGATTTTTTGATTAATTTTTCTATATTTTCAGCCCAATTCCATAAAGCAAATAAATCACTTCCGAGAACTAAAAAATTAAACCCATACTTAAAATTTTCACTTATTAAGGAGGAACTGATATCACTTAACTGTGTGCCGCAACTAATTCTGTATGCTTTACAGAGCTTGATTACATGTTTTATCGATCTTAAATAATCGACATTTGAAAAATCACCTGGGCAGTTTAATGATCCAGATAAATCATATGGGCCTATCATAACACCATCAATATTTTTATGATTTTTTTTTAATATTTCTTCCAAATTTTCAACACCATTTTTAGATTCAATTTGTATAAGAATAGATGAAATTTGATTCCAGTAACTAAAATAATCTTTGGAATTGAAGCCATAGCTTTGAGCTCTATTAATACCAAAGTTTCTCCCCCCTATTGGCGAGTATTTAAAATTATGTATAGCATCTTCCATGTGAGAGTTTTTGTCAATGTTAGGAAAGAGCATACCATCGCAACCAGACTCTAAAAGAGGTTTAATAATATCGTTTTTATGCGAAAGAGGTCTAGGTATACATGGGACTTGGTAAGCTTGGACAGTTGAAATTATTCTCTGAGCCTCGTAGTTATTTATTGTAGAATGTTCCATATCAATCGCTATGAAATCAAAATTAATATTTGCAAAAATTTCTGCAATTGAGGGATGACTAAAAGACAACCAACCAGCAAACATTTTACTTCTTGATTTTAATTTTTTTTTTAATTTTTTTTCTCTGCTAAACATATTTTTCAAAAATATCGTGAATATGAATTATTCCCATTACTTTATTATCATCGTTAACTACCACTAAGTCTAATATCTTATTTGATACGAAAATTTTTTTTATTAAGTCTAATGAAATATCTAAATTATTAATTGATATAGGTTTTTTGTTTATAAATACTTTAACACTCTCCATCATCAATGCCGAGTAATGTTTTTGAGATTTTGTAATTATCCTTCTAAGATCACCGTCAGTGATAATTCCTAGAAGGTAATCATTATTATCCACTATAATGACTGTGCCAAAATTAAATTTTTCTTTAAGATCTATTACATCTCTGAGCATAGAGTCACAAGACAATTGAGGAAAACTCCCTTTTTTTCTTATAAGGTTCTCTATATCTTTTTTATGAGTGGATATATTCTCTACCATATTTTTGCTCTAACTCTAATTGTAGTTCATGAATTCTCAAAGACTCATCTATTATTCTTTCCAAATATTTTAAATCTAAGACTGTATTTTTATCTGAGAGTGCATTTTCAGGATCATCGTGTACTTCCATAAAAATCGCATCAACACCACATGCTACTGCAGATCGCACTAAATGAGGTATAAACTCTCTTTGACCACCCGAAATATTACCCATTGAAGTTGGCATTTGTACGGAGTGCGTTGCATCAAAGCAAACAGGATAGTTTGTTTCAGACATAATAGGTAAAGATCTCATGTCATTGATTAGCATATTATATCCAAAAAATGTACCTCTATCAGTTAGTAGCATTTCACTACAACCAAATGACTCTAATTTTAAAACACTATTTTTCATATTCCAGGGACTCATAAATTGCCCCTTTTTTAAATGTATTGGTTTTTTTGTGTCAGCAGCTGCTTTTAAAATAGAACTTTGTCTGCACAAGTAAGCTGGAATTTGAATTAAATCACAAACACTCGAAACTTCTTTGGCTTCGGTGTGAACTGAAAAATCTGTTGTGACTGGTACATCAAAATTTTCTCTAACCTTAGATAAAATTTGCAAACCTTTCTCCAAACCCACTCCATGAAATGAATTAATTGATGATCGACAATCTTTGTCATAACACGATTTGTAAATATAATTGACTTTTTTTTTTTGACATATAGAGGTAATTTTTTCAGCCATTTTAAGGGCATGAAATTCACTCTCTATTGCACAAGGTCCTAGTATAAAAGATAATTTTTCACCTCTTCCAATTTTTATATATTTATTTTCAGAGAATTTAATTTTTAATATGTTCATCAAATAATTAAATTTTAGACCTATACCACTGAATGTACTTTTTAATACCAATATCTAAATCAGTAAAATTACTTTTACTTATAAAGGATTTTAATTTTTTATTAGAGGCATAAGTAATATCCATATCTATTGATATTTTTTTAGTATATATAATTTTTGCTTTTTTACCTAAATACTTTTCAATTATATTAATCAGTTTTTTAATTGAAACAGGGTTACTCCCACCAATGTTAAATATGTCATAATTTTTGTTCTTTTTATTTTGCAGTGACCATTTATTTAATTGGATTATCTCAACTATGCTTTTTACAATATCATCAATATAGGTAAAGTCTCTTTTTAAATTTCCGTTACCATATACTTTTATGAACTTATTATTATCTATTGACTCAACAAAGTTATGAATAGCCATATCAGGTCTTCCGTATTCACCGTATACAGTAAAAAATCTGAGTCCAATAGCTTTAAAAGAATTTATCGAGCTATATATATTTGCCATCAACTCATTAGTTATTTTTGTTACAGAATACAATTGTAAAGGATTATCAACTTTATCGGTTTCTTTAAATGGAAATTTTTCATTTGATCCATACACACTTGATGTAGATGCAAATAAAAGTCTTTTAATTTTATGCCTTCTTATGTTTTCAAGAATGTTAAAGAAACCATATATATTGCTATCGATATAGGATTTGGGATTTTTTAATGTATATCTTATTCCAGCTTGAGCAGCTAGATGGACAACAATATCTATCTTATGATTTTGGAAAATTTTATTTAATTTATTACTTTTGATATCCAGTTTATACTCAATGAAATTTTTATTTTTTTTTAGTTTCTTTAAAATTTTTGATCTGCCTCTTTTAATTAAAGTAGGATAATAATTATTAAAATTATCAACTCCAATTACGTTATGTCTTGTATTTTCTAAAATACTTTTTGATAAATGAAAACCAATAAAACCTGCGTATCCCGTAACTAATATATTCATATTTTTTGACATTTATTATTTTTTAATTAAACAATTTAAATTAGTTTTTACCATATAGAATAAAAACCAAAGATTGAATCTAATAAACATTTTACTGTCCAAAGTTTTTAATAAATTTAATCTAATTTTATATTCATTTAAAAATTTATATCGTAATTTGCAAATTTGATTGTCATTATGAATACAAACAGCATTTTTGTGTAAATAAAGTTTAATTTTTTTTTTTCTAAGTAAAAGTGAGTGAAAAACGTCCTCACAATATGCCGGTCCAGAAAATTTAAAATAGTCATTGAAAATTAGGTTTTTTTTTTGGTGCAATACAATTCCACCTTGTAACCAATCAACCTCAGTAATTTCTTCTTTGAAATCATTATTTCCAAAAGAAAAAGGTACGCCTAACTGAGAAATTGTTCCTGGCTTCGGCTGAATTTCACCATGAAATAGCAAATAGTTGAAATATTTATTGAGAAAATCTTTTTTAATTGTTGTTTTATTTTTATTAAATATGTAACCAGATACAGAGACATTTTTTTTGCTTTTTATGAATTTATATAATAGTTCAATTGTATTTTTTTTTATAACAATATCAGAGTCTAATTGCAAAACATAAGGTTGTGATGCAATCTTAAAACCATGAATTCTTTGTTGAACTTGTCCTTTTTTTTTTGAAAATTCAATTCTAGTATTTTCATATTTAGAGAGTTTTTTAATATCAATGATATCCTTTAATTGAGTCGGTAAAACAATAATAACTTCTTTAGGAGTAAGAGAAGATTTATAAATTGAATTTAAAGTTTTGAATAAAGACTTTTCATAAATAGAGGGAATTACAACTGATATCATTTAAAGTTAAATCTTTTTCACAATAGATTTTGGTATAGGTTGAAGTTTATTAATTTTTAATGGTGATTTTTTATTATAGATTTTAAAATAATTTATTGATTCCAAACCCAAACAAGGCCTTAGTGAAATTATATTTTCTTTATTTAATACATCTCCAATATTTATATTTTTTTTTGCAAATAATGATCTTGTAAAAATTTTATTTTTTCTATCTTTTAAAACGTAATCATTTTTTCCAAGAAGACCAAATGCATTATCAATATTTTTTTTAAAATTTAAAATTTCTTTACCACGTAATGAAAATTTGATGTCAGGACCTGTTAATTGATTATTTAATGCTACGTGTTTTTCAATAATTTCAGCACCAGCTAGAATTGATGAATATGCAATATTTGGATCTTTAGAATGATCTGAAAGGCCTATTTTACAATTAAATTTATCTTTTAGAATCCTAATATTATTCAAGTTGAAATCACTATTTTTGGAAGGATAATTACTTACGCAATATAAAAGAGCAATCTTATTTTGGGGGACATTTTTCTTTAGTAAAAAATTAAAACTAAATTCTATTTCCTTTAAAGAATGAGTCCCAGTTGACATTATAATCGGTTTTTTTAAGCCACCAATTTCATTCAAAAGTGTCATATCACTCATTTCAAATGATGAAATTTTATAAAGTGGACATTTGAGGTTTTCAAGAACATTTAGACCTGTTATGTCAAAAGGAGTACTAAATAGAAAAATATTTTTATTTTTTGCAAACTTAAATAATTCTTTATGCCATAAATATGGTGTTTGTGCTGAATTGTAGAGATCCCATAAATATTTATTTTTCCATAAACCGGATTTAATTTTATATTTTTTTGATGAAATATTTAATGTCATACTTTCTGGTTGATATGTTTGGATTTTAACAGCATCAGCACCGTATTTGTGAGACTGCAATATTATTTTTTTTGCCCTATCTACAGATCCACAATGATTTGCAGAAACTTCAGCTATAAAGCGTGGAAAAATATTTTTTTTCATTTTATTAAATTGATTCATATTATACTAAATAATATATATATCTATAATGTCTTATAAGTTCATAAAACTAAATCAAAAATATATTAATTTTATTTTAAAATTGAGGAATGAAAAATATGTAAGAAAACAATCAATCAGAAATAATAAAGTTATTAGTCTTAAAGATCATATTGAGTGGATAAAAAAAATAGAGAAAAAAAATATTTTTATTATAAAATCTAAAAATAAAGAGATTGGTTATATTAGACTAATTAAAATATATGATTTTATATTTGAAATCTCTATAGCTATAATTAAAGATATTCGAGGAAAAAATAAGTCATTTGAAATTTTAAAATCATTCCACGATAAACTTAGTTCTAATATGATACTTATTGCTAATATTAAAAATGATAATATTGCTTCAAGAAAAATTTTTGAAAAATGTAACTACTTTCACATGAAAAAATATAAGAATTTTTCAACATACTCAAAAATTATTAAAAGCAATAGTAAGGTTTTGAAAAACTTAAAAATTATTAAGGAAATTGAAAATGTTAGAAACAAAAATAACTTAAATTGGATGGATATATTAAGAGTAGCAATTGAAACCAGTCCTGAAAAAACTAGTAAGATTTTTAATAGGATTAGCTCTTCAGATACTAAGATTTTACAATTATCAAAGAGAATAAAGTAATTTATTTATTAATAATAAAAGAGGGATTTGGTAAGAATTTTAATTTTTGTATTTTAAGTTTTTTGTTATCTGCTAGGAAGTCGTTAACAGCTTTTGTAGCGCCATCAACAATATTATAGTCATCTATTAGAATAATACCATTTTTAACAATTTTATTTTTTAATTTATTTAAGACAAATAGTGTCGGTTGATAAACATCGAGGTCTAAATGAAGAAGAGAAATCTTTAAGTTTTTATTTGAATTTAAAAAATTTGGAATTGTTTTGTTAACATCACCTTTAAATAATTTAAAATTACTATACCCTTTATTTTTAAGAATTTTTTCTAGGTTTTTTTTATCTATACCTTTTCCTGCCACTTTATTGTGGTAGATAGAAAATAAATTATCTTCTTTTTTTTTTTGTGGTGGAAAAAATCCAAATATATCAAAACCAATAATAGATCTACTTCTTTGTTGCTCAAGATGTTTTCTGAAAGATAAGAATCTACTTAGGCTATTACCTTTAAAGACGCCGCACTCAATAATTTGTCCTTTTAGGTTCAAGATCATTTTATAAATTTCGTAATGATAAACAATTTTCATCATCCTAGATGGATCTGAAAATTCATAAAAATTATTTTCAATATCCCAGTAATTCATTTTTAAAAAAAATGGTCTCCACCTACTGAACCTTCATTCATATCTTCAAAATACCATGCATCAAGATTAGAGTTATTACTTTGTACTGTTACCCAACCAGGATCATCGCAAAGAAAATTCATAATGCTTTTATTGTCTTTCAAGTAAAAATTATAAAAACTATTTTCTCTAATAATTATATTTTTTCTAAAAAATTTGTTATCTTTAGTCCTCCAAAATTTTAATATTAAATTTGCATCTCTTTGATTTTTTTTTCTAAAGCTAATATTCGATATATTAAAAAAAGAATTATTATGATTTATAATTGGTGCCCACTTAAAAGCAGATGGTTTTTCATCATTATATTTGTTAGCAACTCTCGCATTAAAACAAATATTTGTTGGAAAAATATTTTTTAAAAATGAATTTATATTCATACCAAATTTCAACCTACTGGCTATAAAGGAAGATGAATTTATTGATATTTTTGCCAAGTAATTAGTATTTTTCTTGTATCCACTGATTAACTGATTAAGTAAAATTGATTTTCTATTAGAAAAATCCTTTTCGATAATAAAAAAATTATCAATTTTGTTTACAAAATTTCCTTTATCGTAAAATTCGATACTTAAAATTATAGGTTTTTTTACGGAAATTATTGGATATATAATTAAATAAGAAAGATATTCTTTAAAAATAGGCACACTAAAGATAGCATCATGATATTGAGATTTATTGGGATTTTTCCAAAAATTATAACTTTCCTCGGAATTAGAAGTATCGTAATAAGAGTGAGTCAAAGAAGTCATATCCTTTTTTTTGTTAAAAGTCCCAACCATAAATCTTGGATAAAAATCTGAGAATGTATGTTTTATTTTTACCATTGAGTCCTTATCCTCCAAAAATTTGGTAACTTTATCGTTGAATTTCAGTTTAAAAAAAACTGGCTCATATGGATTTAAATTTTTTAAACTTTTTTTTAATATTTTAATATTTCCTTTATGATTTATATATTCAAATGTAAGTTTTTTTTGTTTAATAAAATTTGGACCATTTACAAACGATATATAAGGTTCATTTGCATTTTTTAGAAATAAATCAAAGCCGCTTTCTTTTACTAATATTTTATTATTATTATATTTGTCGTCATAGTCGTTATATATTCTACTGGTAGTGTGAACAAAAGTAGAGGAGGTTTTTGAGAAATAATTTATTGTCACAGCAGGATATGGAAAGATTAAATTTTTATTGGAGAAAAATTCTATTTCAATGGAACCAGTAAATTTACTAAAACTACTTAATTTTGATAAACATTTTTTTACATCTATTTCGTAGGACTTAACCTCAGAGATTTCAAAATTATCTCTGTAAATAGTTGTGCCCTTTTCATTTCTTATAGTGAAAGTACTTGATATAAGTTTAATATTTTTTTTTATCATCCAATATCCTAGAAATAATAACCTTGCATTCAAATTTTTATTTACAAAAATCGGGAATATTGCTGATGATCTAAAAACACATTTAGATGGAACTTTTTTAATATTAATATCTTTGATATTTTTTGAGGTGCTTTGAATGTGTTCTATGTACGACTTCATTATTTTTTTTGGAAAAATTGATCTAATGTACTATAGAGAATTTTTTTATTTTTAATAACATTTATATTTAAATTACATGAATGATTATCAGTAACACTATTTGATGGATCATAATAAAAACTCTCCTTATTTAAATTTTTTGCTAATAATGCTGTGGAAGTAAAAGGAAATGAAAACGAAATTATTGATTTTTTTATCATTTTTTCAGCAGATAAATTTGTGTCAACAATTTTTATATATTTATTTGTGGAAATGTTTTCTAAATATTTTAAATATTTTATACTAGTAATATTAGTTTTTCTTTTTTCTTTTATAAAACAGTGTATTTTATTTTCAATACAGTAACTAATTATATCACTTATGAATAAAATTGAATTTTCAATAGTAAATTTTTCATAAATTTTAGGCCTACAATAAATATAGTTTTTAATAAGTGATCTATTGTAGACATTAAATATAGATATTGATTTTTTTGGAAGATCAATATTTTCTCCAGTATCAATTAGATTGATATTATTTCGAGTAATTTTAAATTTTGTGTTTTTATCAAAAATATATTCCCTAAATAAATCATTAAAATCTTTGTTCCAAACTATATAATTTGGCCAATCAAATAATTTCCATCCTGGTGAAAAAGCTATTTTGTTTTTAAGACTATATGACATTTGACAACTTAATGAGTAAAATAAGAAATAGACTTTCTCTTCAATATTCTTCCCGTAGGAATGTATTGGCCTATTTAAATAATCTGAATTGTTGAAAAAAATAAAATCAAAACTCTTATAGTAATTATTTATATGCTTTAAAATAAAATAACTTTTTGGATCAATTAAATTTATTAGAATATTTTTAGAAAAATAAATATTTAATATTGAATAAAATGAACTAAAAACAATTTTAAATTTTTGTATACTCGTAAGCTTTGTAAGTCTAAATGGAAAAGATGAATATTTAAAATTATATTTATCGTAAGTAAAGTCAGAAATAGATTTATTACTATGATAAAAAGTAATCCTATCCTTATCATTAGAAAAATGATTTGCTATAAAAGTAATATAATTATTAGACTTATTACTGAATTTAAAAGTCTCAGAGGGAACAGAATGCAAATAAATTTTTTTATGGGATTTATCATCAAAAGATTTTGATGATATTATAAAAAAAATAAATTTTACCCAAGTGAGATAAAAAACAATTAATCTTTCAAATAACAATGTATAGTATATGATAATACTTAAATTTTTGGAAATTTTAATTTTAAATTGCTTTTCAATTGAATCATAAAACATTGGAGATATTGGAATTACATAAAATGATCCTTTAGAAATTCCATAGAAAAATAAAAATAATTTATTAAATCTTAAATTAAGGAATAAATTAAAGTATGTTTTATAAAAATACTTATCTTTGAAAAAATTATTTGCTAGTAACTGATCTTCTACGAAAAATTTGATATCATCTAATATCGAAAGATCTTTTTTTTTTAATATTTCATATCCAATTAGAGAATATCTCTTAAAAATTTTGTTCATTTATTTTAAATTTTAGTTTTGCAATTTCCCAATCTATATCGTTATCAATATCATGGTACTCATTCTCTTTTAGAATATGAGTGCCAATTTTTCCTTTAAATAGGTTTTTTTCTTTGATTATGTGCGTTTTATTAAACCAATATAATTGCCCACAATCTCTAAAATATTTTTTCTGATATTGTGAATTTAAACTATTTTCAGCACTTATAGAATTTTGATCGATAAGTCCTTTTTTTAATGAAAATAAAGCTTCCTTGCCTATACTGGATTTTGAAATAGTAAAAAGCAAATCATATTTATTTTTTCTAAATTTATTATAAGTTTTTGTAAGAGTATTTTTTGATAACAGCGGATTGCAAGGATATATACAACAAAACTTTGTTTGATCATTGAATTTATAATAATTAATTATTTCATTAAGAAAGTCTCTAGTAGTTGACATATGATTTGAATTTTTTTTTGTTCTTTTATGAAATAGACAATTTATAAATTTTTTTTTAATTAATTTAATATATTCATTAGAATCAGATGAGATAATTATTTGATCAAAAATTTTAGAACCTATACATTTTTCAATTGGATAATAAATTATTGGTTTAGAAAAAAACTTTTTTATGTTTTTATTTTTTATTCTTTTGCTATTTTTTCTTGCAGGTATGATGGCTATATTCATTTTAATTCTTTAATTATATTTTCTTTTACAAAGATTTGTTGATCAATAGTCATTTTATAAAATAAAGGAATACTTAAAACATCTTGATAAAATTTTTTAACATTTGGATAATTATTAATTCTAAAACCTTTTTTCTTATAATAAGGATGTAATGGCACAGGAATATAATGTACCTGACATCCTATTCCTTTATCTTTTAAATTATTAATAAATCTAGCTTTATTAATCTTATGTTTTTCAAAATCAAATCTTATATTGAATAAATGACATGAGCTATTTTTAATTAAGTTTTTATCGTAAGTTTTAATTGAAGTTTTTTTAAAATATTCAATATATTTAAAAGAAAGTTTTTTTCTCTTTTCAATAAATTTTTCTAAATATTTGAGTTGTTCAATTCCTATAGCTGCCTGAATATCTGTAATCCTATAATGATAGCCAAGGTGTTGCATTTCAAAATACCAAGGATTTATCACGCCATTAGTGTATTGATTATTGATTTCAATATTTTTTTTTGGTTGTTGATTTATTCCATGAGTTCTTAGCATTAATAATTTTTGATAAATATCCTTGTCATTTGTTGTAATCATACCGCCCTCACCAGTGGTTATAGATTTCACAGGATGGAATGAGAAAACAGTAACATCACTGTATTTACAGGATCCTACTTTTGCTCCACATTGATACTCACTACCAAGAGCGTGTGCAGCATCTTCAATAATAAAGGTTTTGCCATCTCTAAATTTTTGAAACTTGACTAAATCAACAGGAATGCCAGAGTAATGCACTGGCATAAATACTTTAATTTTATTCTTTTTGTTTTCCATAATTTTTAGAGAATTAGTTATATTTATATTTGGCGTGTCGGTGTCAATATCAGCAAATATCAAATTAGAACCAAGATAATGAGCTACATTAGCAGAAGAAACAAAAGTATTTGGACTTGTTAAAAGTGTATTTTTATTAGAGAGGCCAAGTGCTTTCGCTGAAATGTGTAGTCCTGCAGTACAACTTGAAACTGCTACGGCAAATTTTGAACCTACTTTTTCAGAAAATTTGTTTTCAAATTCTAAAATTTGTCTTCCTTGAGTTAAGTTCTCGTATTTAATTACATTTGATAATCTATTAATTGTTGATTTAGGAATATAATGCCTACTGTAGTTCATATGGTTAATAATTTCATTAAAAAAACCATTACTAAAATCGTCTTTGAATTTTTGAACACTTTTATCGATATTTAAATCTAAATTATTTACAACTTTTTTTAGTTTTTCGTTTTTCAAGGACATATTTTTTGATCTTTTAACCTTAAAAATATTTTTTTTATTTAGATTAGATTTAATTATAAGTTTTGAATTTAAATTAAACTTTTCAGCAATTATTTTAGCTAAATCATATTTAGATATACTACCATTAGATGATATATTTATTACACCTTTAAAATCTATTCTATAAAGTTTAATCAAAATTTCTATTAAGTCTTTGATATAAACTGGGGTAAAATATATATCCTCTAATAAAAATATTTTTTTATTATTATTTAAATTATTATAAATAAAATTAAAAAAGCTTTTTTTATTCAATCTATTGCAACCAAAAAAATTTGTTCGAACAACTATTGCATTTTTGTCGTTAGACAATACTTTTTTTTCAGCTTTGAGTTTTATCTTTCCATACAAATTAACAGGATTAACTTGGTCAATTTCTTGATTTAATTTTTTTGAGTCCTGGTAAAGTTGATCTGTTGATATATGTATAAATTTAATATTATTTTTTTTTGAAATTTTAGATATTAAATTTGGAATTTGAAGATTTAATAGATCTAATTTATTTTTTTGATTATTTTCATTATCTATATCAGTAAAACCTATACAATTAATAATCAAATTGGGTTTAATATCTGAAATTATTTGATCTATTGATTGGAAAATACTCTCTTTTAAATAAACTTTATGAATACCTCTTAGGTAAAAATCGTTTTTATTAATTGTCGCAAAAATTTTAAATTGTTTTCTTAATGCTAAGCATATATTACTACCTAAGAAGCCACTTGAGCCCAGAACAAGTATTTTTTTTTTACTGTTATTCAATAATTTTTTTCAACTTTTTAAAATCAAGCCAATTTTTATTGTTTTCAGAGCTATAAAAGAAATTAGTCTTAACTTTTTTTGAATTCGCAATGACTTTATTTTTCAAATTTTTACTCATTAAAGGTGAGAGAATTTTGAAATAATCTTTAAATTCATATGTGTTAATTGAGTCATCTTGACTTATCATTGCTTCGTGTAGTTTTTCACCGG
>MDTD01155156.1_pt1 | contig 24848 bp, 18 predicted proteins | sample 811221 | NCBI WGS metagenome assembly MDTD01 (sample SAMN05326646, study PRJNA326480) | marine metagenome | isolation source: seawater | place: Pacific Ocean: South West | collected 2011 | reverse complement strand
GGTTTCGACTGGACACCGCCCCAAAGAGGGAGAAACACGACAAACCTTAGCTTCGATCAAATACTTTTGAATGCAAAAAATCGAAATGGTCGATTTCTGACATCTGACTTGTCAATGGCATGTGATTTGCAGCCTGCCTATTGATGTTTGAGTGCTAAAGTTCAGAAGTGAGGCGACATGAGAAAAAATTCAAAACCGATCTACGTAGTAATGGCGCTCATTTTTTTTGCCTTTGGATGTGAAAAGAATTCAGAGTATCAAACAATAAATCTTGAAGAAAAAATGGAACCCCAAACGCTCAGTGTCGCCGACAATAATTCTAGGTTGCTCAGAGTGGCGGTTGCTGCGATGGTTTCTCCTAAAGAGACACTGATTTATTATGAAGAATTGTTACAATATATCGGTAATCAAATAAATTACGATGTAAATCTTATTCAAAGGAAAACCTATTCGGAAGTGAATGAGCTGTTCCCCAAGCGGCTAATTGACTTGGCATTCGTCTGTTCAGGCCCGTATGCAAACGGCAGAGAAAAATACCGTTTTGAAGGTATTGCGACTCCTGTGGTAAGAGATAAGCCTTTTTACCAGTCATATTTGATCGTCCATAAGGATTCACCTTTCCATACACTTGAGGATCTTAGAGGTAAAATATTTGCCTTTACCGACCCTGATTCCAATACCGGCAGTCTTGTGCCAAGATTCTGGCTCCATGAACTGAATGTTTCCCCGCCTTCCTTTTTTAATCGAATTACTTTTACCTACAGCCATGACAATTCCATTCTTGCAGTCGCTAAAGGACTTGTAGACGGGGCGGCCGTGGATGGGCATAAATGGGAATTTTATCAGGAAAAGAATCCATACTTTACTTCGAAAACGCGCGTAATAAAAAAATCACAGTTTTATGGCTCACCACCGCTGGTCGCGTCTTCATATTTGCAGCCTGATTTAAAAAAATCTATTCAGGATGTGATTTTAAATATGCATAACACTGCTGAGGGAAAAACGATTTTAAACAATCTCATTATTGACCGGTTTGAACCTCCAAAAACGCAATGGTATGAAAAAGTTCAATCCATGTATTCAGCCGTGCATTCAAAATCGCAAGAAGGAGTCCGGTGAGTTTCAACTTTTTCAAAAGCCTTAAAACGATGCTGCTTTTATCTGTTGCATCATTGGTGATCCTGACAGGAATCGTCGTATCCCAACTGATGATCCAAAATTATAGTACGGCCCTTTTAACCGGTGCCATAGCAAGAGCTGAAAGCATAGCCCACAAGCTCTCGCTGGATTTAACCGATAGGATTCTTATTAACGACCTTGTTGCTGTTCAAAAAATTTTGGATGATCAGCTTCAGAGTGAAACATCTGTATCGTATTTATTTGTGATGAATAACCATGAGGTGTTGGTTCATACGTTTTCTGATGGTGTGCCGGTAAATTTAGTTGATATTTCCAAAAATAAGGAGAGTACAAAAACACATATTTTTAAATTTGCTTCGGAAACCGGTGACCGCTTCTTAGATATTCAATGGCCTATTTTTGATGGAAAAGCAGGCGTTCTAAGGGTTGGGCTATCAGAAAAAGGGTTGAGAGAAAAAGTCAAGAAATTACGGTTAAAAATGACGATGGTGACATTAATGGTTTTGATCGTTTCATTGATCCTCGGTCATTTTCTTATCACCTATCTTCTAAAGCCGCTTATCCGGTTGACCAATGTTGTAAAAAATTTTGACGCAGACAACCTGGACATCCAAATCGATATCAAAGGTCGAACTGAAATTAATCGACTCGTTTCAGCATACAACGGCATGTTTGTCAGGATTTCTGAATTTATGCATGAGCTTAAAAAATCCAATCAAAAGCTTGAGCAAAAAAATAGTGACCTGGACCGGGCTCATAAACAAATGATGACAACTTTTTCCGTATCTCAGAAAATAGCTGCGTTTACAGATTTAAAGAGAATATGCCATTATATTGTAAATACGATTAAGGACATTGTCGCCTGTCAAAATTTAACCATGGTCATTTTCGATAATGATCAGAGAATCCCCTATCTGTCAGATGGTAAAAACTTTCAGCTTTTAGAAAAGGAAAAGTTTGATATTCTATTTAAAAAGGCAAACCAACCTGAGTCCCCCATTTTTATTAAAGATAGAACATTCACTTTCGCTTTACCCAATTTTTCCCATACAACATCTCGCATGGCGATTTTTCCATTCCGTCATCATAAGCAGACACTTGGGGCGATTTTAATCTCCTGCCCGGACGACTGTATATGCATCAAAACGGAAATGGATGTCATCAAACTGATTCTTAAACAAGTTTCTGGTGCTGTTTTCAGGGCATTTGAGCATGACAGAGAAATAAAAGGGTTAAAAAGAAAAATTGAAACGGTTTCGGGCTATATGAAAATGGTGGGTAAGGATCCGAAAATCCAAAATATTTATAAGTTAATAGAGGATGTTGCGCCAACAGACACGACCGTTTTAATACAGGGCGAAAGTGGGACCGGCAAAGAGATGGTTGCAAAAGCGGTTCATGATGTCAGCCCCCGTTCTGGTAAACCATTTATCGTAATTAATTGCTCTGCATATCCGGCAACGCTGCTGGAAAGTGAGCTTTTCGGGCATGAAAAGGGCGCTTTCACAGGAGCAGTACAAAGAAAAATAGGACGATTTGAACAAGCGAGCGGCGGGACAGTTTTTTTGGATGAGATAGGAGAGATATCTCTATCCGCTCAAACCATGCTTCTCAGGGTCTTACAAAGCCAGAAAATAGAAAGAATCGGTGGACAAGGCTCCATCCAAATAAATACCCGGGTTCTTGCCGCTACAAATAAAAACCTTTTAAATGAAGTGAAAAACGGACATTTCCGAGAAGATTTATATTACCGTTTGAATGTTATTCCCATTAACTTGCCCCCCCTTAGAGAGCGAAAGGTAGATATCCCCTTATTGGCAAATCATTTTTTAAAGAAATATGCTTTGGAACAGGGTAAGTCAATCATAGAAATAGATTCAGAGGCCATGAGGTTGCTGTTAAATTACAGTTGGCCAGGGAATATCAGAGAATTGGAAAACAGTATCGAGCACGCTGTAACATTGGCCAAATCAGATAAAATCTATATTTTTGACCTGCCAAATCCAATCCTTGATAACACGGAACAACAAAAAAAAACCGGTCTAAAATACTAAAAGCGAACGAAGAAGAAGCCATTCGAGACGTTTTAGAGGCATGCAATTGGAATAAAACCGCTACGGCGACCCAACTGGGTATCAGTAGAAGTACTTTATATGAAAAGTTGAAACGTTATAATATTATTCAACCGAAATGACAACATCCAAACAGATATCACCAGCTCAGAGTCTTGGGCATCCTGGAAGCGGGAAAACAACCCGGATTGTTTACGTATCCGCAAAAAAAGTGCAAAGCAATGTTGAGGGGCAGGCGGTCATTTGACCGTATCAGAAGGGTGTGACCACCATCTTCCTGTCAGCGGCACGTCCTTCGGCCTGCAGTTCCACCATTCTTGACCGGCCAATGGTCTTTTCAAGAATCATATGGCTATCCGGGCCGAATATCTTGGTGCGCGCCATGATGGTGCCAAGGATCTCAAGCACGGGTTTGGTGTTGTGCCGCTGGCTGATCCGTTTGAGTTTCAGCTTGGCCTGCACGCTTTTTTTCAGGGTGTCGGAGCAGAAGGCCGCATCCCTTTTATAACGTTCCGAAAGGGCTTCGAGACGGTCAATTTCTATTTTGAGGGTGTCGATTTTATGCTCTGTTTCATCCAGATTGTCCTGGAGAAGGGACGGGTCTTGTTTCGGATTTTTTTTCATCTGCTTCATAAACGACAGGGTTCGTTGCCGGGCTTTTTGAAAGGCTTCAAGCTTTTGCTTAAGCGGGGCAAGTTCCGTCTGTGTGCGGCGCATTTTTACGGAAAAGTCTTCGAACAGGGCCATATGTTTTTTGACTCTTGCCTCTATGCGTTTTCGCTCGGCTTCAAGGCAGGCGGAGACGCCTACGGAAATAGAAGACGGCCGTGTTTTCTCCGTACCGACCTTGAGTATCCTGGCCCCCCCCTTGGCAGCAATGGCGGATGAAAAAAGCCTGCCCCGGGGCATGTCGAATTTGCCTTCAAGGGCGGCTTCCGAATCAACCATCTCCTTGGAGATGATAACGTCTCCCATGCAGGAAATTTTGGATCTGTGGACATAGCCGGCTTTTACCCGGCCTTCGGCCTGAACCGTTGATTCCGTCATCCCTCCCTGGACAAATACATCTCCACGGGCCTTGATACTGCCCCCGTCCACCTGCATGACCACCACGTCAATGCCTTCCACCCGGAATCCGTTTTTGATGGTGCCGGTAATAAAGATATTCTTATCGAATTTGACATGGCCGGTGGTGAAATCCACATCGCCTTTAATGATATAGGCATCGTTCACCGAGATTTCATTCAGATCATTCACTTTGGGATTTCCGTCGGTATCTGCGATGGCCTTGAGATGGTCGCCGGACAGTCTTACCCCGGCACCGGCCCTGAAACTGGGGTCATCCCCCTGCCGGCAATGGATGGTGTCTCCGTATACGTTAATTCCGTTTTTCCCGGGTTTGGGGGGGATTTTTTCCGCCAGAATGTCCCCTCTGTGTACAAAGGGAATATCTCCGCGCTCCCTGAAATCGATGGTCCCGTCGCCGGAAAGAAGGCCCGGTTTCAGATAGTCCCGTTCAAAGGTGTAGACGAGCAGGCCGTCCGTATCATCCACCGGCGGAATCCCTTTGGCCACGTCAAAGGGAATGGTTGTATGCTTAGGATTTTGAATGAAGTCGATAAGGTCTTTATCATCGGCTGTGCCGTATATGATGCCGTTTCTTTCCAAAAGGGCGCGTATGCCGGTCACCCCGATGCCGGGATCAAAATCCCTGGATTTAAGAAGACAGGCCCGGAGGCCGTCGTGCTGAATCAGGATTAAAAGACCGGCTTCGGCAATTTCCCTGAACCGGGTGGCGTTGTTGGGTTCATTGTCATTCCCGGTCTCATTTTTACCTGTTTTGTCCTGTGTGGCAGCGCCTTTGCCATCCTGTCCGTCGATCTTGGCGTCAAATCCTTTTTGCTTATGGATGATCAGGTCCCGCTGGCCTTTGGCCAGCATGCCCGCATCCATCAGGATGGTTCCCAGGGGGGTGTTCTGCCCCAGATTCGAAAGCCGCCGCTGTTCTTCAAGGGCCAATTCCAGATTTGAGGGGGTGAGAAAGCCGAAGGCAATGCAGAGTTCCCCAAACCGTTTGTCCGGTTTTTCACAACCAAATATGGTGCAGTCGCGCCGCAGCCGGCTGAACCCGTCCTGCCCCATATATTTTTTGAGCAATTCGGTCTTGGATATGCCCAGATCCGTATCTTTTCCGGACTTGATGTCCGCACAGAATTTATGAAAATCTTCCTTGGTCAGATAGTTTAAAAGCAGGGCGATTCTGATGGCCAAAGAGCCTTTGCTGGTTTGTTCTGCTTTCTGCATTATATTCCCGGCAGTTTACCTTTTTGGGGCAGTTGGGGTTAAAATGTATCAAGTTCCATTTTCTATCGCCGAATTGATATATTTTGTTTAATTAACCGCTTGGATTTCATTAATAAGTCAACTTGTCAAGGCGAATGTATTGTATTTCTTTGAAATATTAGGAGAATATTAGCGGGGCTCCATCAGGGGGCTTTCCCCTGCATGGCCGGATGGTTTGACGGGGGAATCAAAACAAAGGTAAGCTCGTTCATATTCTTTCGCCCGCTCTGCCGGACTACAATTATAAAGGAAGGTCATGACAAAAGAGCGCATCATTGTCCTGGGGGGTATTCTGACGTGTATCGGTGTGCTTCTTGCCGGATTGTACATGGGCACTCCTCTGCGCAGGTACAGGCCGGACAACCCGGATGAAGCAGATATACAAAATTTGATTTTCAGGCTTGAAAAAGCGTCCGCTTCACGTGATCTTGGTGCCTACCTGGCCTGCTTGAGCCCCGGCGGGCGTTTCATGGCAGCCGGAACCGAAATGCGCACACGCGATGCGCTGAAAAAAGAACTCCCGGCTTTCTGGGCAGACCTGGACCGCGGAACGCTCATCCGGGTCTCCAGCCGTGAAAGCCTAAACGGCGATATCCTGGACGGAGAATACTATGATCCCAGGTTTAAGATAGAAGGCGATCATGCCCGGGTGATTGTCTCCTTTGTCACCCGCAGGTCACGATGGCGGACCACAGTGTTTTTCCAATGCAGGAAAAGGGCAGGGCGCTGGCTTATCACACGGCTTGAATGGGATATGGGCTAGGCTGGTATCCTTGAATATTGCGGTGCTCGGGTTTGCCGATACCGACATATCCGAGGGGTTGGGCGCTGTATAAGGCATTCGGCACCTTTTCCGGCTGAATCTAAGATAATGGCCCCCTAACTTCATTCCTCTGCGGATTTATTGGAGTCCGGGTTGAGGTCATAGCTATTTTTGACTATACTTGAAACCGGTTGCCGGCCCCTTTAAATTTTCCATCGCTGAATCCTTTTCCGATACCCGGCAACAAACCTTCCGGTCTCTGGCCGGACAAGGAAGATACCTTTAACCACTTATTTTTAAGGATATACTGATGAACCCTGTAATTGATGCACTGAAATTCCGCCACGCCTGTAAAAAATTCGATTCTGAAAAAAAGATCTCCGATGCGGATCTGGATACCATTCTTGAGGCGGCCTGCCTTTCACCCACTTCCTTTGGCATGGAAGCCTGGAAGTTTCTTGTGCTGGCGTCACGGGAAATCAGAGAGAAATTAAGACCCGCCTGCTGGGACCAGGCCCAGGTGACCGACGCCAGCCATGTGATTGTGATCCTGGCAAGGCCGGAACTGATTGCACCTGAAAATGACTACGTCCTTAAAAGCTTCTTGCGGCGGGAACTGCCCGAGGATGCCACCAAAGCCTATGTGGAACGGTACAAATGGTATTTTGAAACCGAAGTGTATCCCAGGATGTCCACCTATGCCTGGTGCGCCAAGCAATGCTATATCGGGCTGGCCAACATCATGACGGCTGCGGCTTCCCTGGGAATTGACACCTGTCCCATGGAAGGCTTTGAAAAGGACCGGGTGGAAGAGGTGCTTGACATAGATACGGATGAGTTTGAAGTGGCGGTGCTGGTGGCACTGGGATACCGGAAAGGTGAACAGACCCCCAGGCGCCGGCACGACCGGGAGCGGCTGGTGGAAATCAGGTAAATAGCACAGACAGACCGGCAGACCGGTCGCAGCCACGCCCTCCGGATAACGGCCACTTCACTATTAGATGTGCCCTGAAGATTGACTGGAACCAAATATAAGGGGGAAAGATGGAAGCACCCAGGATTCTTGTGGTGGACGACGAACTGGTCATCCGGGAGTCCCTGGCCGGCTGGCTGCGCCGGGACGGATACCGGGTGGACACCCTGGAGAGCGGGGAACTTACGGTTGAAGCCCTGAAAACCGCAAGTTTCGATGTGATCCTCCTGGATATCCAGATGGACGGGATGTCCGGCATGGATGTACTGGACCACGTCAAAGAGGAATATCCGGATATCGATGTTATCATGATCACGGCCTTCGGGTCTGTGCCCTCTGCCGTCCAGGCCATGAAGTCCCATGCCTTTGACTACCTGTTAAAACCCTTTGACCCGGATGAACTGGGCGTGCTGATCAAAAAGCTTTTGGACCACCGGGCCAGGAAACGGGAAAACACTTATCTTAAGGAGACCTTTGAAGAGCAGACACGGTTCGAGAGCATGATCGGTCAGTCTTCTGCCATGCAGGAGGTTTTCACCCTGATCCGGGATATCCGGGATTCCGATGCCACCGTGTTGATTACCGGGGAAACAGGTTCCGGCAAAGGCCTTGCCGCCAAAGCCATCCATTCCAACTCCCGGCAGAAGGACGGGCCGTTTGTGGCGGTGAACTGCGGGGCCATCCCTCCCCACATCATGGAAAGCGAATTGTTCGGCCACCGGAAGGGGGCCTTTACCGATGCCAAGGAAAACCGCAAAGGGCGGCTGGAGCTTGCCTGCGGCGGCACCTTGTTCTTAGATGAGATCGGTGAGATCCCCATGCGCATGCAGATCGATTTGCTCCAGGTGCTGGAGGACAAGATCTTTTACAAGGTCGGGGGCACCCAGCCGCTGTCCGCGGATTTCAGGGTCATTGCCGCCACCAACGCCGACCTGGTTGGGGCCATCCAGGACCGGGCGTTTAGAGAGGACCTCTATTACAGGCTCAACGTCATCAGCCTGACCATGCCGCCCTTAAGGGAGCGAAAAGAAGACATTCCCCTCCTGGCGGACCATTTCCTGGAAAAGTTCACCCGTGAGGTCAACCGCGGGGTGGAACGCATCTCCAGGGACGCCATGGATGAACTCATGCTTTACGAATGGCCGGGGAACGTCAGGGAGCTGTCCAATGCCATTGAGCGGGCCGTGGTGGTCTGTAAGACCCGGACCATCACCCCGGGTGACCTGCCCATCTCCACCTCTCTGGAGGAGACGCTGAAGCAGCGGTATTTCTCCCTGAGCGATATGGAAAAAAATCACATCGACCAGACCTTGTCACAGACCGGATGGAATATCTCCAAAGCCGCAGCCATTCTCGGCATTGACCGTTCCACCCTTTACAATAAAATCAAGCGTTACGAACTGGTTTCTTCAAAAGATACCGAGTAGCCCATGGCCGCACCTTACCTCATCCTCTCACCCGTGGGAGAGATCGAAACCCGGGTGATGGATATTCTTCAGGACCGCCTGCCCGGGATTTTCGGGTTCGACACCCGGGTGGTGCCGCTGCTTTCGGATCTTTCCTTTGCCCATGACAGGGAGCGGAACCAATACCATTCCACCGCCGTACTGGAGGTGTTGGCGGCGCGTTGCCCGGATGACGGTCTCAAAATTTTGGGTGTCACCTGCGAGGATCTTTTCATTCCCATTCTCACCCATGTTTACGGAGAGGCTCAGCTGGGGGGCAGGGCGGCCATTGTATCCATTTCCCGGCTGGTGAGCGGACCGGATATGGGAGGCGTGGATGCCGGAGACGGACGGATTGTCAAGGAGGCGGTACACGAACTGGGACATTGCTTTGATCTGCGTCACTGTGAAGATGACCGCTGTATTATGCATTATTGCCGTATGCTGGCCGATGTGGACAAAAAGTCCCAGGACTTTTGCAGATACTGCCGGATCATGCTCAAGGACGATATCAAGCGCCTGTCGCCCTCCTTGTAAGGCCGGTTTTCCAATGCTATAAAAGTAGGGCGGACAGGACGCCTTAGGAAACGGAGGAACGTGAAAACAGGGGATGCGCATACAACACGCCCGACCCATGACTGCCTGGTTGTCGGAGACCAGACCAAAGTCATGCGTTTTCTGGGCAAGGGGCTGTCCCGGCTCCCGCTGAAACTGAGGTTTGCAGAAAATGGTGAAATCGCCCTGGAAACCGTCCGTAACACTGATACGCCCTTTCCTTTGATTCTCTCGGACCAACGGCTGACTTACATGACAGGCACGGAATTCCTCCGTCAGATCATGACCCTGTCACCGGATTCGGTCCGCCTGCTTATTACAAGATATTCCGACATTGAGGTCATTAAAGCGTCGGTGAACCAAGGTGTGGTCCACCGGTATCTTATGAAGACCGGACAGGATGACGGGATCACGGAAGAACTGCGCATGGCTGTCAACCAATATGAGATGCAGCAGGATACTGTGGCGGACCTGGTCAAGGCAAAGTCGGTGGGCCGGCAATTGTACCAGCTGGATCAGGAACTGATTGACTCCAAGAAGACCCTGGATCAGGCTCACAAGGAAATCGACACCGAGATCGCCAGGCTGCAGGAGGAGATCCGGGCCGTATCTGCCGGCAGCCCAATGACAGAAGAACAATTGACCGAGTTTACCGTCTCCCAACTTGGCGGGCGTGAGGGGGTTACCGGGGAGGCGTTCTCCAGGATTTACAGCGATGCGGTTATCGAGGTGTTTTCCCGGTTCCGGGAAATCGCCAAACGCAAAGGGGTTAAAATGCCGAAACCCGGGGAGCCTGAATCCCATGACAGCGACTGAACTGCCAAAGCTGCTCATGCTTGAACCGGACCCGGACGTTTCCGAGCTTGCCGGCAGGGTGTTTGCCCGGGCCGGCTGGAAAGTCGTCCGGGCAGCGTCTTTAGATGACGCCCGGGAACAGCTCAGGTCCGCAGGCCATACGCCTTTTGCCCTGGTGGTCAGCGGGGCCTTCACCGATGCCAGGGCCTGTATTGATCTGCTGGCCGCGGTGGCATCCTCGTCTCCACTGACCCAGCGAATGCTGTGGCTTCCCCCTGATCAGCCCGAACTTTTAATTGAAGCCGTAAACACCGCAAGCATCCATGCCTGTCTGACTTACCCCTTCGGAGAAGCGGAACTAAAGGCACAGGTCAAAGAATGTCTGGAGCGGTTCCACAGGGATCTTGAACAGGCCAGGTTCCGGAAAATGGTGGCCCGGCACAATAAAAAAATGTTTCTTCTGGCCAAGAACCTCAAGAAGAAAGGGCGTACCGACCGGCTGTTGCTGGACGAGAAAAAAGCGGAACGGTACCGTCTTGAATATGAGTTGAGGAGACGTTTACGGGAAGCGGAAGATCAGTCCGGGCTGTCCCTGGAAAAACTGGCAAGCGCCCTTTCCGTCGAAGATGAGCCGGACCTTTTATCAGGCCTTTTCGGGGAGGTGGTTGAACAGATCCGTGGTGCGATCCAAAGGATTTCACGAACCTGCCGCATTGACTGGCAGCCCGAAGGGGTGGGACAGATCCTGCACAGGGAAACCCATGGGGACACCAGGCATCCGAAAGTGACCGAGGAACTGATAACCCATGCCTGTCAACTGGTTCTGGATACCCCCCAGGACCCTGTACCCCCCGCCCTTGTCAATATGCACCTGGATATAGAGGACCATGAGGACAAGGCTTGCGAGGATACGGTGGCCTATTACTATGATCTGATCGTTGAAGAGAACGGCGTCCGGGCATGGGTGACGCGGCGCCGGCCGGCAGCCGGGGCCGGCATTACTGTGGGGGATATTCTTGAGTTCATGACCGAACGTGAGATCAACTACGGCCGTGTGGACTCGGAAACCATCGCCCGGTGGCTTGCCGGGGAAGATGAGGGGGAAGGCGAACTCCTGGTGGCACAGGCGCGGATGCCTGTACCGGGAACGGACGGCTGCGTGACCTATCATTTCCCCACCCGGCATGAGCACCCCGGCACCGTGAGGGAAGACGGTTCTATTGACTTTCGGGACCGCGGGGAGGTGCCCTATGTTGAATCCGGGGCACTGCTTGCTGAAAAACAGGCACCAAAACCCGGGGAAATGGGCGTCAACGTGCTGGGGGAGGAAATTTATACGGAAGAACCCCTGGATCCTGCATTTGTCGCAGGGCACGGAACTAACCTGTCTGAGGACGGTCTTTCCATCTATGCCACGGACGACGGACAGCCCCATGTGGATACCCTGGGAACCATTACGGTGAATCCGGAGTTTGTGGTCAAAGGTGATGTGGATTTTACTACCGGCAACATTGATTTCAAGGGAAATATCGTTGTCCGGGGCACCATCAAACAGGGGTTTACCGTTACCGGTGTCAATCTCACCGCCGATGAAGTGGAAGGGGCATCGATTTCCCTGACCGGTGACTTGAACGTTTCATCCGGCATTACCAATGCAGATATAAAAACCGTCGGCAATATCCGGGCAAAATTCATTCATAACTCCACCGTTCTTGGATTCGGGGATTTTTACATTCTAAAAGAGATCATTGATTCGAACATCCTTCTCAGCGGGTGCTGCGATGTGCGCACCGGCCATGTTATTGCCTCCAGCATCAGTGCCAAGCAGGGGGTCCATGCCGGCAAAATCGGAACGCCCTCAAGCGCTCCGCCCCTGTTGAAAGTGGGGACGGAAAAGCATATCGTGGCCATGCTACGTAAAAATAAGGACAAGCTTTCCTCTTCCCTTGAACGGATTTTGGACCTCAAGGCACAGATCGAGGAACTGAAACTGGAGGACCAGCTGTTTGAAGGCCGGGCAGCCGAAAAGACGCGAATCCAGGACGGGTACCAGGAACAGATTGAGATACTCAAACGGCGGTACGTTGAGGCAAAAGAGCGGGGGGACACCGATGCCCTTACCCGTCTGACCGGGAATTTGAAAACCAGCCTGGACCTCACCAAAAAAGCGGCTGAGGAACTTCAGGACCTATTCACCGCCCAGGATAAGTGCCGCAGGGATATCAGGCGGATGACCCGGGAGATCAACCTGTGTGAAGAAGAAAATATCCGGTTGATGGATGAAAAACGCTACCTGAAGGAATACGCCGGAAAAGGTGAACCGGATCCTTCGGTCTCAGCCTACCGGAGCATCATCCAGGGGACGCGTATCCAGGCCAGGTATTCCCATCTGGTTCTGGACAGCGATAAAGGGCCGGTAAAGATCGCAGAAATCAGCTTTCAAAGAAACGGCAATATGTATTACGAAATGGAGATCCAGTCCTTGACCTGACACGGATAGCCCAGCACCCTGCGCCAATTTCCCATCCTTGTCTTTTTACCCTTGATTTGAAGCCTGGGTCAGGGCTGCCCGGATCTGTCTGAACACCTGTTTCCATTCCCCCCGTCCTTTTTGCCGGAAAAGACGCATTCCCGGATACCAGGGGGAATCTTCCCGGTCAAGGAGCCAGCGCCAGTCCGGGACAAAGGGAATCAGCGTCCACACCTTGGCTCCCAGGGCACCTGCCAGGTGCACCACGGAGGTATCCACGGATATCAAAAGATCGAGATTGGCAAGGATGGCAGCCGTGTCTGCAAAGTCCGAAATCTCTTCTCCTAAATCCAGTTCAAAAATGTTGGCCGGATCCGTGTCGGTCCAGCGATCGTATTTTTCCAGTTGGAGACTGAACAGCCTGACGCCGGGAACCGACACAAGTTCTGAGAATGCGCTTAAGGGGATCGACCGGTTTCTGTCGTTTTTGTTGGCCGGGCTGCCGGCCCAGCAGACCCCCACCTTCATTCCCCTGCCACCGGAAAGACGCTCCCCCCAGATCCGGGTCAGGGTGTCATCCGCCTTAAGGTAGGGGACTTTGGAGGGGATGGTGTCCAGGGTGGTGTTGAGCAGCCGGGGCAGAGACATCATGGGGATTTTCAGGTCGAACTGGTCCAGATCCCGGGTGTCTTTGGCATCATTTTTTATCCAGAGGCGGTCAAAACCGTCAAAGCTGCTGACCAGACGGGCCAAGGCAGGGGAAATTTCAAGGATCACGTGGCCGCCCAGTTCCTTTAACATGGGAAGAAAACGGATACACTGGAAGGTATCCCCGTGGCCCTGTTCCTCGTATACCAGCAGGGTTTTCCCGGGGAAGGGGGTGCCGTCCCAGATTTTCCCACCGGGAAATGTAGGGGGTGTATGTGAGCTGCTAAACCGCCATTCAAATTCCGGCCAGCCTGCTGCAAAATTCCCTTTCACCAGAAAAATCAAGGCCCTGTTCAGACGGCAGTCCGCATATCCCGGATCGGTGTGAAAGTCCGGGTGTTTCTCATACCTTGACAGGGCGGCATCAAAATTTTCCATGGCCTTTTGGGTGAGGCCCAAGGCCTTGTAGGCCACCCCGAGGTTGCTGTGGGCATGCGGGTTTTCCGGATTCAGTGCCAGAGCCTTCTGGTACTGGGCGATGGCTTCGGGCGTCTCGTTGCATGCCTGATGCACGTTTCCCAGGTTGGTGTAGAAGGAGGGGTTGTTGGGAAACAGGGAAATGGCCTTTGAGATCAGCTCTCTTGCCGCATCAAGGCGGCCCACCTTGAATGCGATAACCCCAAGAATATGAAGGGCGTCCGGGTTCTCTGGCTGGACGGTGAGCACCTTACGGCAGCCTTTTTCCGCCTCATGAAGATTGCCGCCCGAAAGGTGTTGAACAACGGTCTGTAGGATCTGCTGGATGTCGGTCACACGGGCCTCCGGTGGTCTGCCTGTAAAAAGTCAGCGTTCCGGTAAACACAGTGTCTGGGTATCACCGGTGTGTGGCGGAATCCGCTGAGCCTGTTGCCCAGTTTTAAATGAATCCTGAACAGAGTCAAGTCTTATGCATGAATAAGCTAAAGGACCGGCCTTCATATACACCGGCAGTGCGCCGCGCCGCGTTCAGGTCTGCTTGCCGGACAGGAAACGCTCAACCAGTGTGTCCCAGGGGTTTTCCGGCAGGCTGCCGCAGATATCCTGTACCAATTTCCCGCCGTCGGCAGCGGCAAGTCCGGTTTCGGCTTCCAGAAAATCGTACAGGTCCTTGGCCGCACCGTCCAGGAAACGGGTGGCGGAATCCAGAAACATCAGGTGTTTGAGTTCGGTCTTCAGATCCTTGCAGAAAAGTGTCAGCAACCAGCCATCGGTATACGGGGCGTCGGCTATGGACGCCGGGCGTTTGCGGACCCTGGGATTTGTGTCCGTTACCACACCGGTCACCGGGGCTTTGAAGGTGACGGTTTTCCCTTTTCTTTCCAGGGTAAAGCCCGGCTCTCCCCGCTGGAGCTGTTTTCCCATCAGGGGGGCGGAAAAGCGGTCAAAGGTCCCAAGAAGCCTTGCGGCAAAATCATCAATGCCGATGCTCACCATACCGTTTCCTTCCAGTTTGATCCAGGTGTGGTCCCGGGTTAAATAATACCCGGCCGGCAGTGAGAATCCCCTGACATGATTGAAATCCACCGGCTCCACTTTGGCGTATACCTTGAATTGGTCCTGGAAGAACTGGTCAAATTCACAATCCGTGCAATGGTAGGATTTCGGGCAGGGTTTAAAGTCGATTCTTCCTTTCATATGATGGATGCAGGGACGCCGGGAGGGAGGAAGCTGGTTCAATTTATCCTGCCAAAACACAAACCGGCCTGATTTTTTGGTCAATGGGCGGTTACGGTCCCGTGCGGCCCGGTTTTCCCGGCAGACCCTTTCCATGGCCCGGTTGAACCGGCAGCCGGTGCACTGGAAATCCCGGGCACAGGGTTTGTTGGGGACCCCCCCCGCCTGCATCCAGATGCAGGCTGAGGCGGTCTGTTCGGTACGAAGTTCCATGGGGGTCTCCTTAGGTTCGAAAATGGTATCTCCGGCGTTATGCGGTAAAGATTCAGGCGCCCAGAAACCGGGCGGTGAGTCTTTCCCATCCAAGGCCGGGCAGGTTGCCGTATACGTCACGGGTCAGGGTGCCGCCGTCGGTGGCCAGGGGACCTGCAACACGTTCGATCATCTCTTCGAGTTCCGTGATTTCCTGGCCCAGCCATTTTGTGGCCTTGTCATCGTCCATCAGGGGGCGGACCGCGCCTTTTAGGCTGGAATTATGTACTGTGAACAGCCAGTTTGACTCATAGGGATGCTCACCCATGCGGCTGCCGCCTTTGCGGGCTTCGGGATTCACGGCCGTGATTACGCCGTTGACCGGGGAGCGGACATCTGCGGTGTTGTCTCTACGGGAGATGCCCCAGCCGGTTTTTCCGTGATTCAGTTCCTGGCCCATGAGCGGAAGCTCCATCCGGTCCGGACTGCCAAGCACCTTGAAGGAGAAATCATCCATGCCCACCCGGATAATGCCGCCGGCTTCGATGCGGGCCCAGGTGTGGCCGGTGTGGAAGAAGTGGCCGGCCGGCAGTTTGAATCCGTGGATATCAAAAACCTCTGTCACCGGAACCGCTGTGGCAGGTCCCATGGCATCCTCGAAGGTCTGGTCAAAATCGCAGTGGTCGCAGTTATAGTTCATGGGGCAGATCCTGTGGCCGGTGCGGCCGGTGAGGGTGTGGCGGCAGGTCCTGTCCGTTGAGTCGAACCTGCGCAGCGCCTCCTGCCAGGTGGGATGCTTGCCTGCGGCTGCAGCCTTTGCCATGGCTGAGTCGAACTTGCATGCGTTACAGTCAAAGTAGTTGTTGCAGCTTTTTTTTCGAACGACGCCTGCACCCATCCAGATGCAGGGGGTGGCGGTCTCTTCTCTTTTGACGTTTGCCTGGGGTGTCTTTGTCCGGGTTTCCATTGCTTGCCTCCTTTTTGGGGTTGTTATTTGCGTCTGCTCGCCCTGATAAGAGAGCAAAAAGGATACCAGCCCCCGGGTAACGGGTAGAATACCCCCCGTATCAAGGGGATTCGGACGCGGCCTGGGAAGAATGCGCCGTCCCTCCCATGCCCACGGTCTGTGGTTTTTTCCAACAGTAATGGAGATAAATGTTGGACATCCGGGTGGGATCAGGCATCGGGCAAGGCGATACGGCCGGTGTGGAAAAACACAACAGGGCTGTCTTTAATTCCAACACCTGCGACACCTCCGGGGGGGGCGGAGGTTTATTTGGACAAACTGCCGGCAGTTATGTTAAAAATTAATGAATATTTCCTGTCATTTACCTGCCAAGCGAAGGATGCTGCCATGGACATTCCAAAAGAAGAAATGGATACCATCCTCAACGGTATCCGGGATTTTATCCTCATCATCTCACCGGATCGGGAGATCCTGGTGGTCAATGATGCCTTTTTAAAACACATGAATTACCGCCGTGAAGATGTTATCGGGCGTAAATGCTTCGACGTCTTCCAGGAGGTGACAAGAAAGAGCAGCAACTGCCATAAGAAGTGCCCCCTGGATGAGGTGGTGCGCAACCAGCGCCACTGCCAGGTGGAGCTGACCCGGCTGGGAGCGGACGGCAAACCCAGGTATACGGAGCTGACCATCTTTCCCGTATGGGAAAAAAAGGGAAAGATTTCCAAGTTCATTGAGATCAGCCGGGACATCACCAAACGGCGCAAAGATGAAAAGGAGATCCAGAACCGCCTGGTAAAAATGGTGGAACAGCGCAGCCGACAGCTCAAGGAGACCAACGAGCGCCTCCTGCACCAGGACAAGATGGCCTCACTGGGTAAGTTGTCCTCTTCCGTGGTTCATGAAATAAACAATCCCGTGGCAGGGATCTTAAACCTGGTGATGCTTTCCAAACGGATTCTTGAAGAGGACGGCATCGGGGCGGAGAGCATTGCCGTGTTCAAGCAGTACCTGGACCTGATGGAGACGGAAACCCGGCGGATCAGCCGCATCGTCAGCAATCTCCTGGTCTTTTCCCGGCAGTCCAAGATCGAGGTGGTCAAGTTTGACCTGAACGACCTCATCGACCAGATCCTCATCCTCAACTCCAACCTGCTCAAGATCAACCGGGTGAGGGTGGTTGAGGAGCTGGAGCATAACCTGCCCCTGATCAGCGGCTCCGAGGACCAGATTAAACAGGTGTGCATGAACCTGATCTCCAACGCCGTGGAAAGCATGACGGCCAGTGCGGAGCGCCGTCTGACCATACGAACTTTTGCAAAAGAGGAGGACAAGGCCGTCTGCATGGTGGTGGGGGATACGGGTACCGGGATCCCCGAAGAAACCATCCCCAAAATCTTCGAGCCCTTTTTTACCACGAAGAAAAAGGGAAAAGGGGTTGGCCTCGGGCTTTCCGTGGTATATGGTATCATCAAGGAACACGGCGGTACCCTGTATGTGGATTCCGACCCCGGTAAGGGTACCCGATTCACCATCACATTATACCGGGAACTCAAAAGCGCCCGGACCGGTGGCCCGATGCCAGACCCTGTTCCGGGTCTGGCCCGGCCCGGACAGAATCATTGACCCTCTTTATGGAAGCCTGATATGCATAGAACAGATAAGACCCTCATGGAACAGATGAAAATTTCAGGAAGGGAAATCCGTCAGAGAAAGGCACTTCTGGGGTTTGGACCTGAAGATGTTGAGGCGCTTAAATCCCTGAAAAAAAAGGTGACCGACACCATTGAGGTGATTGTCGCCAACTTTTACGAAAAAATTCTTAACTTTGACGAAATGGACCGCCTCATCGGTGATGCCGGCAGCCTGTCCCGGCTGAAAAATTATCAGCGTAACTATATCCTGACCCTGTTTGACGGCGAATACGGTGAAGAGTACGTCCATTCCCGGTTGCGGGTGGGCATGGTCCACCGCCGCATCGGACTGGATCCCCAGTACTATATCGCTGCGGTTCATCACCTTAAGGCCATCCTCCAGGAGGTGGTGATACAGGGGGCGGGGAAAAACTGTGTGAACTGCGGTCATTCCATGGCTTCCCTGGACAAGATCATCATGTTTGATTTGACGCTTATTGTGGATACCTACATTGACAGCCTGATGGAGGATGCCCGCCACAGCCGCCATAAACTGGCCGAATATATCCAGTCTCTGGAAGAAACCGTGGCCGAGCGGACAAAAAGTTTGGCGGAACAGGCCCGCCATGACGGGCTCACGGGACTTTTAAACCAGCACGCCTTTTACCAGGAACTCAAGCGGGAACTTATCCGCAGCAACCGTCTGGACAGCAGTGTCACCCTCCTTTACTTTGATCTGGACGGGTTCAAGGCCCTCAACGATACCCAGGGCCACCAGGCCGGGGATGAGGTGCTCAAAAAGGTGGCCGACGCCGTCACCGGCATCACCCGGCGGAATGAGATCACCGCACGCTACGGCGGGGACGAGTTTTGCATTATTCTTCCCGAAAGCATTGAAAATGATGGGAGAAACGTTGCCGGCCGGGTATTTGAGGTGCTGGAAAAAGCCCTGGAGGGCTCCGGGGTCAGCTGCAGCATCGGTATCGCCGCCTCCACTCCCCAAAGCCCCCTGGACGCGGATGCACTGGTAAAGGCTGCGGACCAGGCCATGTACCTTGCCAAACGATCCGAGGGCTTTACGGTCTGCGACCAGGCCGACCTATCAGTGAATTAAATTTCCTGATCAGCGGATTTTTTCCCTTTTCAGGAGCATGGCATACTCCCCGCCCCGGGCAGCCAGTTCATTGTGGCTGCCCTGTTCAACCACCCGTCCGTCTTTGAGCACCAGAATAGTATCGCACTCCCTCACCGTGGAGAGCCTGTGGGCAATGATAATGGAGAGCCGACCCCGCATCAGTTTTTTCATGGCGTCGTGGACCCGGAGTTCCGACCTTGAATCCATGTAGGAGGTGGCCTCGTCAAAGATGATCAGATCCGGGTCAAATGCAAAGGCCCTTGCAATACATACCAGCTGTTTCTCCCCGGATGACAGGGGGCGGCCGCCCTCGCGCAAAAGGGTATCAAGCCCTTTGAATTTTTCCGTCAGGAAATCGCAGTTGGCCTTTTTCAGGGCCGCTTCAAGATCCGCTTTGGAGGTGCCAGCATCCGGCGATATATTCTCCTGAACCGTGCCGGAAAAGAGGACCGGGTCCTGCATCACCAGCGCGGTCCGCTTGCGGATGTCAATGATATCCATGGTGTGGTGGCCTTTGCCGTTTACAAGAATCCGGCCGTTGTCCGGCCTGTAGAATCCCGTGATCAGGTTGATGATGGAGCTTTTTCCCGAACCTGTCTGCCCGACGATCCCTAAGGATCTGCCGGTATCAAGGCTGAATGCCACATCCTTGAGCACTTGTACGCCGGGTTGATAAGAGAAGTTTACCCCCTTGAATTCAAGGTGCCGGATTCGTTCGACCGCTGTGCGGGCATTCGTTGTCCGTGCGGGGGCCTTTAAGGTCTGAAGCACGGTGATGATCCGCTCTGCGGAGGCCAGGGCATTCTGCAGCATGTTGAATTTTTCGGACAGATCCCTCAGGGGCCGGAAAAAGAGCTTCATATAAGTGAGAAAGGCCACAAGTTCCCCCAGGGTAAGCTGGTTTTCCGCAACGGACGCGGAGCCTGCCCATATAATGATGGCCGTGGAAAGCACCCCTAGAAAGCCGATCAGGGGCATGAAAACCGCAAAGATCCGGATCTGTGACATCGTGGCGTCGTAATGCTCCCGGCTGAGCCTTGTGAACTGCCGGATAAACCTGTGCCGGGCAGAGGTGGTCTGAATCACCTTTATGCCGGTGATGCCTTCTGAAAACCTGTGGTTGATCTCGGCCATCTTCTGGCGGATGGTTCTGAATATCTGGCGCAGTAGATTGGAAAAATAGGCGATACCCAGGACAATCACGGGGATGATCAGGGACAGGTAGAAGGCCAGGCGGGCATTGATGGTAAAGAGCACCACGAAAATGCCGGCCATAAGCACAATGTCCTTGAAGATGAACACCAGGATGCTGGTGAACATTTCATTCATGTTCTCGATATCCCCCGCCACCCGGGCCACCAGCCGGCCCGACGCATTCCGGTCGTAATAGGAGACCGGCAGGGCGGTCATGTGTGCAAAAAGCCGGCACCTCAGGTTCAAAATGATTTTCTGGCCCGTATACTCCATGAAAAGGGTCTGGCAGAAATCCAAGATAAATCCGCCCAGGATCACCCCGCCGAACAGGAGGCAGAAGGTGGTGAAATCCGGGATGTCAACACCGAGAATACGGACACCTGCATTACCGTCCACCGGGATGATAAACCCGTCTATGGCCCGCTGGGAGAGCAGAGGGAGCAGCAGGTCAAGACCGGTGACAAGGGCCACCAGAAGGGTGGTGAGCCCGAGCATCCAAAGATAGGGCCGGATATAGGGCATCAGGGCTTTGGCAAGGGCAAGGTCGGCCAGGCGGATCTTTTTTTCCTCTGCGGCGAGCAGGGTTTCAGGCATGGGCCACCTCCTCAAATTGCTGCACCCGGTAGGATTCCCGGTAAAAGGCGTTGGTTTCCTTTAACCGGTCATGGGTGCCCTGGTCACAAATTTTTCCCTTGTCCAGAATATAGATCCGGTCGCAGCCGGCCAGGGCCGACAACCGGTGGGACACCATTATCGTCGTGGCGTCGGGATTCAGCCGGTTGATCCGGTCAATGACGTTCTGAGCGGTCTGGGTGTCCAACTGGCTGACCGGGTCGTCCAGAAGTAGCACCGGGGTCTCTGCGATCAGGGTTCTTGCCAGGGCCACCCGCTGCTTCTGGCCGCCGGAAAGAGTCACTCCCCGTTCCCCGACGATGGTGGAAAGGCCCTGGGGCATCTCTGCGATGGTGGCATCAAGGTCGCAAACGCTGATGATCTTCTCCAGTTTGTGATCTTCAACCCTGCGGCCCATACGGATATTTTCGCTGAGGGTGCCGGAAAAGAGGAAGGGCTCCTGGGACATCAATGCGATCTGCCGCCGCAAAAATTCCGGGTCCAGGCCGGTGAGATCGTGACCGTCCAGAAAAACCCGGCCTTTAACCGGATCGTAAAGTCTCGGGATCAGTTGGATCAGGCTGGTTTTGCCAGATCCCGGAGGGCCTGTGATGCCAATTTTCATACCCGGAGAAATCGTCATGGAAATATCTTTGAGAACCGGCACCTCCCTGTTGTAGGCAAAGTTCACACGGGCAAATTCGATACCGCCTGTTACCTGTGCCAAAGCGGCCGGCTTATCCGGGGTGTTGATTTCGGGCCGGGCATCCAGCAGCGCCTGGATCCGTTTCAAAGAGGCCAGCCCCCGCTGGAACAGGTTAGTGATCCATCCGATGGCGATGATGGGCCAGGCAAGGATGCCAAGATACTGGAGAAAGGCCACCAGCTCCCCGGGGCTCAGGGTGTTCTGCATCCCCAGCCAGCCGCCGTAAAAAATGATGATCAGGGTGGAGATATTGAAGAAAAAACCGAGCAGGGGGCGGAGCAGGGCGTTCACAAAGGCCCGTTTCAGGTTTTTCTTAAAATAATCGGTGGCCGCGGTTTCCACCTTCTCCCGGATCACCGGTTCAAAGTTGAACACCTTGATGACCCGGATGCCGAAAAAGCCCTCCCGGATCTGCTCGGTGAGGGTTGAAAATGCCTCCTGGGCCGTCCGGTGAAAAAGATGCATCTTTTTGCCCAGGATTTTCGTGGCCAGGACCAGAAACGGCATTGGGATCAGGGTCAGGGCGGTGAGTGTCGGGTTGGTCCACGCCATGATGGCGATGCAGGTACCGCCCAGCAAAATGGTGTCCACCATCACCACAAGGCCGAATCCGAAGGCCATCCGTACATGGTTGATGTCCGAGGTAGCATGGGCCATGATATCCCCGGTTTTGGTCCGGTCGTAATATCCCATGTCCAAGGAGAGCACGTGGGTGTACAGTTTGTCCCGGATGCCCCGTTCCAGATCCCTTGCCGCCCCCATGAGAAGCACCCGCCAGCCGTAGCGCAACAGGGCCATGAACAGCCCCAACCCCACGATAAACAGGCATTGGTACATCAGGGTCTGCCGGTCGGGTGTTGCTGCGGCAAGGGCGTCAACAGCCTTCTTGATGATCTGGGGAACGATGAGCTGGGCCATATCCACAACGATCATGCAGAGTATCCCCAGCAGAATTTTACCAAGGTTTTGTTTGAAAAAGGGAAGAATGAGTTTCAACACCGGCTCCCGAATCAACTCCCGTAAAGATTAAAGAAAAAAAACGTCAGTGCAAAAGATAAGTCATGGTTGGGTGGAATTCAATGGGGCGGATCAGGGCCGGCTTGACTTCCCCTGCCAATAAGAATACTTTTTTATACCCAACCCTTTAACATACCAAAGAAAGGGCATGCCCGGGGGGCACTGACATCGGGTATCATGGCCGTCAGGGCACCGGAAGTTTTCAATGGACACGATTTGGGTAAGAGAAATAAACGAACGGGATGAATGGGACAGGTACGTGTTTGCCCATGAGCGGTCCGGATATTGCCATCTTTACAACTGGCGCCGGGTGATCCGGGATGCCTACCGTCATGAGAGCGTATATATCGCCGCGATAAAAAAGGATTCGGGCAAGATCTGCGGTGTCCTTCCCCTCTGCTGTTTTAAAGGGCTTTTCCATCGTCCGTCGCTGATTTCCATTCCGTTTTTTGACACCTGCGGCATCCTTGGGGACGATGAAGCAATTGAGCTGTCCCTTCTCAAGGGGTGTGCCGGTATAGTGAGCGGGCAAGGCGTGGCTGTGGAACTGCGGCAACAGGCTGAACTGACGGAACCGGAGAAAGCGATGGCAGGTGTTCTGCCCGACATATACAAGGAGAAGGTCGGGCTGCATCTTGATCTGGCGGGGCCGCAGCAGGCGGTAATGGCAGGCTTCAAATCAAAGCTGCGAAGCCAGATCCGCAAAGGCGGGAAAAACGGCCTGACCTGGAAGATCGGGAAGCGGGAACTTCTGGCACCCTTTTATACGGTTTTTTCCAGGAATATGCGGGATCTTGGATCGCCGGTACATGCCAAACGCTTTTTTGATGCCATTTTTACTCATTTTTACCACCATGCCTTTATCTGCATCGTTTTTTACCGGTCACAGCCTGTGGCGGCATCCTTTATGTTCCGGTTTAAAAGAACCCTTTCCAACCCCTGGGCGTCTTCCATCAGGGCGTTTCGGCATCTGAATACCAATATGTTTCTCTATTGGCAGATGATCCGGTTTGCATGCAATACAGGTATGGACACCTTTGATATGGGGCGGTCTTCCAAGGGGGCGGCCACCTACCGGTTCAAAAAACAATGGTGCCCCAAAGAAACCCAGCTTTTCTGGTACCGGTGGGCAGGAACGGACAAGACCAGGAAACCGTCAGGTGAAAGCCTCTCCATAGACCCCTGGAAAAGGATCCCTGTGGGGGTGGCCAACCTGATCGGCCCGATGGTCAGAGGACATATTCCTCTGTGAGAGTATTGCCATGACACAAGAGATCGACATCAGTATTCCCATGCCCCTTGTGGTCAGCATTGAAGATGTGGGGTGGTGGTCGGGCTGGAACGGCTCCGGTGTGAACCAGCCCTTCAGGACCGGGATGCCCAGGGATCATGTGCCGGCAGACTATACTGCGTTAGCCGCCCTTGGAAAGGGTTTGGGTACAAGGATTCTGGCAGGTTTTGTCCTCTGCGAGTGGGACAAGACGGACAGCCTGCGGCACCTGCCGTCCGCCACCTGGATGGGAGACAAATGGGTAAATCCCATGAAAAACCGGGAACACCAGGCGCAGGCCGCAGCAATTATAAAGGCGGAACAGGACTTCATCGAGTTCGGATTCCACGCCCTGGGCCATGAATTCTGGTCCAACGGCCGGATGGAAAGAAGCGAGTTTCACAACACGGCCTGCCAGATGAGGGACAGGGAGGAAATCATAAGGCACCTGGACGCTTTTTTCAGAATCATGGAACAGCACGGCTTTGACGTTGCTCCCCGCACCTTTATCCCGCCTGCCCTGTACCACAGCTTCGGCAACGGAGATAAGGGATTCCAGAAGATAATGAACCGGTTCGGCATCAAATATGTCACTCTCGTATTCAACCGGGCAAAGCTCTTTTCCAGGCCCCAGGCCGCCGGCGTCGCCTGGGAAAATGACGTCCTTCTGGTGGAACGGGGGGAAGCAGATGTTAAATGGGATACCGTGGCTGCCGAACCTCACTTTCTGTTTGACCGCCCTGTCATGGCGCTGCACTGGGCCAATATCCTCCACCCGGATCCCCGGAAGAACCTCCTGGTCGTGGACCGGTGGGTCCGGTACATCAATGAAACTATCGAAAAAACCGGAGGGCTGCTGGCCAGGGACTCGGAGTCTGCCTTTACCCAGTATCTCCACAAGACCATGTCAAAGATCCAGAGAAAGGGGAGGGGCTTCTCCGTCGATATGAGCTGGCTCAATCGCGTTCCCGGAACGCTTATTGGCGCATCCGTTTTTTTAAAGGTTGACGCGCCCGGCGGCATCGGGTTTGATGTTTCAGGCGCCCGGAAACTGGCACCTGCCAGACCCGCTGAAACACCTTTTTTAAAGCTTTCTTTGCCGGAAGATGAACAGCGCCGGATACGTATATTACTCCGGCAATTTAATACGTGACCGTTATGCAGCATAAGCGATCTTTGGGTGTTTGAAGTAATTTGCCACCCTACC
>MDTD01094890.1_pt1 | contig 24852 bp, 29 predicted proteins | sample 811221 | NCBI WGS metagenome assembly MDTD01 (sample SAMN05326646, study PRJNA326480) | marine metagenome | isolation source: seawater | place: Pacific Ocean: South West | collected 2011 | reverse complement strand
GAGTATATAAATCAAGCTATTGGTTCTGTGGTGAAACGGATATCACACTTGACTACGGATCAAGAATTCAGGGTTCGAATCCTTGCAGAACCGCCATCAAATAATCAAATTATCAATTAATCTTATTTTTCCTTTATAGATCGCATAAAATAATCTAGCTTCAGAAACAATTCCTTTTAAACTCAAATCATTAGATTTTCTAAATTCAAAATAATCAAATTTTTCTAAATTTTGGTTATTAATAAATTCACTAGCTAAAGTATTTGCCTCTGAGATATCTATTTTACGATCGACATTGGAGATAAACTCTAATGTATTTTGATGAAACTTAATAAATTCTTGGAATTGTTTTTTACTTAAATTTTCATTTCTTGATGCAAAAGCAATACCTTCATCTAGTCTTACTGTGGGTACACTTACTAATAATAAATTTTGAAAATTCTCTTGAATAAAACTCTTTACTATTTTGAGTTGCTGATAATCTTTCTCACCAAAATATACCTTTTGAGCTTTAACAATTGAAAAAAGTTTGTCTAATACTGTTATTACTCCATTAAAATGGCCCGGTCGAAATTTATCACACAAGACATTTTGAAAATTTTTGTTGATAAGAATTTCTTCTTGTTGATCATAAATTTCTTTATTAGACGGTTCAAAAATAACATCAACATCATATTGATCACAAAAATCATAATCCTTACCTTTGTTACGAGGATAGTTTTTGTAATCATCAGCATTATTAAATTGTTTTTCATTTACAAAAATACTTACTAAAGTTTTTTGATTATCATGTTTGGACTTTTTGATTAGCTCTCCATGACCTAAGTGTAATGAACCCATCGTAGGAATATAGCCGATAGAATAACCTTTTTTTTGATAAGCATTTACATAATGTTTTAGGTTAGAAATATCTTTAATTATCAACATAATTGAATTTTATTTATTGACTTCATATCAATAATTGTTAATTGTAGGAACACTTTTTTAAGGGCATAATATCAATGAAAAGAACATACCAACCAAGTCAATTAGTTAGAAAAAGAAGACACGGCTTTCGTTCAAGAATGGCCACAGTAGGTGGTCGTAGGGTTATTAATGCAAGAAGAGCAAAAGGTCGAGCAAGACTATCTGCTTAGTTTTTGAGATTACCCACACTAAAAAAATCCTCCGAATTCTCTCAAATCAGAAATAAAGGGAGCTATTTTAAAAGTCAGTATTTTAACGGTTATCTTCTGCGAGACAGTAATGAAGAAAAATTCAAATTAGGTTTAATTGCAAGTAAAAAATTAGGCAATGCTGTTGAAAGAAATCGAGCAAAGAGAAGAGTTAGAGAGGCAATACGCACTAACAATCTCATTGAAAAACTTCAAAATCTGAGATTCGTGTTAATTTTAAAAAAAACGGTCTTGAAAGTACCATTTATTGATTTAAAACAAGAGATTGAAAAATTCTTAGCGCATGATCAGTAATATTAATAAAGTTTGGAAACAGTTTTTTATTACTCCAATAAAGTTTTATCAACTTTTTATTTCACCTATGCTGCCAAATACTTGTAGGCACCTCCCTACTTGTTCAGACTATACAATCGATGCAATTAGAGAATTTGGTATTTTAAAAGGAATAACAAAAGGAATAGTCAGAATAATCAGATGTAATCCACTGGGTACATCTGGATATGATCCAGTAAAAAAATAAATGGAAAATCAAAAAAATTTATTTTTAGCCATAATTATATCTATGGCAATTATATTTGCTTTTCAGCTCTTAGTTCCTCAACCAGAAAGAGTACCTGTTTCTGATAACGAAACTTCAGAACAGAATTTAGTTGAATTAAGTATCGAAGGATCAACTTCTCAAGTAATTATTGAACGTACAGAAGTCATTAATAGTTCTGGGAGAGTAGCTTTTGATAATGGAAAAATTAAAGGATCTATAAATCTCGAGGGTGGAATCATAGATGATTTGGTTTTAGAGAATTTTAGAAAAACATTAGATCCATCATCAGATTTAATTGAATTTTTAAATCCAATCGGCTCAGGTGGTGCTTACTATATGGATACAGGTTGGGTAAGTTCTGATAGCTCTCTAGAGCTACCTAATATTAAGAGTATTTGGAAAGCAGATAAAAATTCAATAAATATAAACGAACCTGTTAAAATTACTTGGACGAACTCACAGAATATCATATTTGAAAAGATTATATCTCTAGATGAGGATTATCTCTTTAACGTTGACCAAAGAGTAATCAATAACTCCGACAAATCTTTTGATTTATTTCCTTACGGATTATCTAAAAGACAAGGTGTCCCTGAAATGCAGAACTTCTTTATACTTCATGAAGGGCCTCTCTCAATAACTGATGATGTGTTAGAAGAATATGATTACGACGACTTAAAAGAAAAAAAGAAAATCAAACTTAGTTCAATTGGTGGTTGGATTGGTATGACAGATAAATATTGGCAAACTGCAATCATCCCTAATCAAAATGAACCCATTCAGCAGACTTACAGTTATAGTTTTGCTGAAAACGTTGACAATTTTCAAACAGACGTAGTTGGAGATAAGATTGCGGTTTCTAATGGCGCTAGTGTTTCGCATAATTTTAAACTTTTTGCAGGTCCAAAAATTGTAAGTGTCATTGATAAATATGTGGAAGAATATGGAATAAAAGAGTTTGATCGTTCTGTAGATTTTGGATGGTTTTATTTTTTAACTAAGCCTATTTTTAATGTTTTACAGTTTATTTTTGGCTATGTAGGAAACTTTGGATGGTCAATTATTGTATTTACAATTTTAATGAGAATTTGTTTTTTTCCTCTGGCCCAACAATCATTTAAATCAATGGCAAAAATGAAAAAACTTGGACCTGAGATGCAGCGTCTTAAAGAACAATATGGAGATGATCGTGCAGGAATGCAAAAAGAGATGATGGCATTGTATAAAAGAGAAAAAGCCAACCCTATAGCAGGATGTTTGCCTATTCTTTTACAAATACCAGTCTTCTTTGCGCTCTATAAAGTTTTATTTGTGACTATTGAAATGAGGCATGCTCCTTTTATTGGGTGGATACATGATCTATCTGCACCTGACCCACTGGGATTACTAACTTTGTTTGGATTTGTAGATTGGAATGTTCCGGGTATATTGCAGCTCTTTAACATAGGTATCTGGCCGATTCTAATGGGTATATCTATGTTTCTTCAGCAAAAACTAAATCCAGCACCAGTTGATAAAATGCAAGCTAAGATTTTTATGTTCTTACCAATAGTATTTACTTTTGTTTTAGGTGGTTTTGCTGCAGGACTAGTTATTTATTGGACAACCAATAATGTTTTATCAATGGCACAGCAATATGTTATTCAAAGAAAAATAGTAAATAGTTGATGAACAATGTTACTAGTTACTTTAAAAAACAAACACAATTTTTACTAAGCGCAACTCAACCTCGTCAATACCCTAACGTTATTTTTCCTGAAATTGCTTTTATTGGAAGGTCCAATGTAGGTAAGTCTAGTTTGATTAATGCAATTTTTATGAAAAAATTAGCTCATATTTCAAACACTCCAGGTAAAACTAGGCAAATAAATTTCTTTAATCATGGTGACTCTTTGATGGTTGTAGATTTACCGGGATATGGCTTTGCTAAAATTTCACAAACCGAAGCTTATAAGATATCTGATTTGGTTTCTCAATACTTAACTTCACGTAAAAACTTAAAAAAAATATTTGTATTAATTGATAATACGCTGGGTCCTAAAAAAACAGATTTGGAAATGATTAGTAGTATGCAAAGTTTAAAGGAAAAGATTTTTATTTGTTATACTAAGAGTGATAAAAAGATCAAAGAAAACTCACCTTTTTTTGAAGATATTAAAAAATTTGAGAATATAGTTATAAGTTCTAAGACAAATCATAATATTTTTGAATTACAAAAAAAAATTTTAGAAATCCTATAATTATTCTTTGAAATTATTTTATAAAGGATTAGTTTAAGCGGCTATGGAAAATATATCTAATTGGGTATTTGATTTAGATAATACTCTTTATAAAGCAGAGTGTGGATTGTTTGATAAGGTTCATATTTTGATGGGAAAATTTATAGAAGAAAGATTAGATCTTTCTTCTGGAGAAGCTCAGGCTCTTAGATCAAAGTATTATCATCAATATGGCACTACTCTTAGGGGACTAATGATTGAACATCAAATTAATCCCGATGAATACTTAGAGTATGTTCATCAAATTAATTATGATGTTGTAATACCTAATGAGAGCCTTGCAGATACAATTAAAAAGCTTGATGGAAAAAAATTTATTTTTACAAATGCTAATTACGGTCATGTTGAAAAGGTACTGGAAAAGCTTAATATGAAAAATATTTTTGATGGATGTTTTGACATTTCAGAAAGCAATTATCTCCCCAAGCCTCATAAAGAAATTTATGATGCATTTCAAAATAAATTTAATTTAGATAATACAAAAACAGCTATGTTTGAGGATTTACATATTAATTTAAAGGAACCTTACTCTATGGGTTGGGAAACAATATGGGTTACAAATAATCTAGAATATAATTTAAACAAAGATGTAAATCAGCAAGAAGATATTCAAAAAATCATTAATGAAAAAGGTTATATCTCTCATGTAACAGATGATTTGGAAAATTTTTTAAATAATCTAAAATAAGAGCATTATGAACAATAAAGAAATAATTGAAAAACTTTGGGATAAAAAAGACCAAATCAATTTTATTGAAGATTTGGATTCAAAAAAAAATCTTCTAGCGGTATTAGATGGTCTTGATAAAGGAGAATTGAGGGTTTGTGAAAAAAATAATGGAAGCTGGGAAGTAAATCAATGGCTTAAAAAAGCTATTTTGCTAAGTTTTAAAATTCAAGATATGGAAATGATTTCTGGTGGTCCCAGTGCGATTAATGGAAATACTTCGTGGTGGGATAAAGTACCATCAAAATTTCAAAACTGGGGGACTAGTGATTTTCAAAAAGCTGGTTTCAGAGCTGTTCCAAATTGCGTAGTTAGAAGATCGGCTTTCATTGCAAAGAATGCGGTATTAATGCCTTGTTTTGTAAATTTAGGGGCTTACGTTGATGAAGGTACCATGGTCGATACTTGGGCCACGGTAGGATCTTGTGCACAGGTTGGAAAAAATTGTCATATATCGGGAGGTGCAGGTATTGGTGGGGTCCTTGAACCTCTTCAAGCGAACCCTGTAATTATTGAAGATAATTGTTTCATTGGAGCAAGATCGGAAGTTGCTGAAGGTGTTATAGTGGGTGAGGGTTCTGTTTTGTCAATGGGAGTATTTATTGGGGCTTCAACAAAAATTTATGACAGAGATACTGGTGAAATTCATATGGGAAAAGTACCTCCTTATTCAGTAGTTGTGCCAGGAAGCATGCCTAGTTCTAAGGGAGATGTCTCGCTCTACTGTGCAGTAATAGTCAAAACTGTTGATGAGAAGACAAGATCAAAAACTTCTGTAAATGAACTTTTAAGAGAATAAATGCTTGACACAATAGAACTCTCAAAAAAACTAATATCGTTCGAGTCTGTAACTCCAGCGAAACAAGATATATTTAATTTTTTAATTAAAATTTTTGAAGAGCAGGGATTTTCAACCAAACAACTAAATTTTGATGGTGATGGAAGTTATGAAGTAATTAATCTAATGGCTACTTATGGTCCTACCAATACAAATGCAAAGCACTTCAATTTTTTATGCCATGTAGATGTAGTTCCGCCCGGTAATGTGGAAGATTGGGATACACCACCTTTTGAGCCAATTATTAAGGATGGCTATCTTTATGGTCGTGGATCAGAAGATATGAAAGGTTGCACAGCTGCGAGTATAGTAAGTGTATTCAAATTTTTAAAAGACAATAAGGATTTTAATGGAACTATTAGTTTTATTATAACCGGAGATGAGGAAGCAGATTCAGTAAATGGTGTAGATAAAGTTGTTAACTGGATTAAAGAAAATAATATTAGGATAGACGGTTCAATAGCCACTGAGTCATCATCTGAGGAAATCATTGGGGATCAAATTAAAGTTGGAAGAAAAGGGGCAGTTGATATACAGATAGAAATAATTGGAAAACAAGGACATGCCGCTTATCCTCAATTAGCTCAAAACCCTGTGCATTGCATGTCTAAAATCATATCTTTTTTTGATGATCAAGTGCTTGATAAAGGAACAGAGTATTTTGAACCTTCATCTCTTCAATTTACTCAAATTAATTTAAATAATAAGGCTAAGAATGTAATCCCTGAAAAGTTAACGACAGTAGCAGATATGCGATTTAATGATAATTGGGATAAAGAAAAAATTAAAAAATATTTTGATGATCATTTATCAAAAATTTGTGAAGAAAATTATTGCAAATATAATTTGAAGCTAACCTTCAGGGGTTTGCCTTTTCAAGCTTTTAATGATCCATTTACTATACACTGCATAAATGCAATCAAGGATGTTACCGGATTAGAAGCTAAACAAGATACTGGAGGGGGGACATCAGATGCGAGATTCATGCAGCGTGTTTGTCCAGTTTTTGAATTTGGCACAATTAACAAGACTCTTCATAAAGTTAATGAATGTGTTTCAATTGAAGATCTAAAAACAACAGAAAAAATTTACTATAAAACTCTTGAAAATTTCTTTAAATGATACAAGAGGGTGATCTATTACCTGATATTAATCTGAGATTAGTTACTGCAGAAGGAATTAAAAATTTTAATTTACATGAAAACTTATTAAACAAGAAAATATTAATTTTATGTGTTCCTGGTGCATTTACTTCAACATGTCATAATCAACACCTCCCTCCTTTTATTAAAGGTGCCGATACCTTGATTAATAAAAAAAAGATTGAGCAGATATATTGTGTAACTACCAATGATCCTTATGTTCTTGAGAAATGGAGAGAAAGTTTAGGTGAGTCTAAAATTAATTTTTTATCAGATGGAAATAATGAATTTTTAAAAAACACGAAATTAATAAGAAATCATGATAAAAGCTTCATGGGCGATCGTTTAATTAGATCAGTTCTTTTAATTGAGAATTTAATAATATCAAAATTGATTTGCGAGGATCCTGGTGTTTTACAAAAAACTAGTTTTCAGTCAATTTTGAATACAATTTAAATATTCTTTAATTTTTAAATCACTCTTAAATTTTTTAGCAAAGGCCAAGCTTTTTTTGGATAAACTCAGGTAATGTTTTTTTACATACAAGATAGCATCTATCAAATCACTTAAATTATTCTCTTTTATAATTTTACCATTTCCATTAATTGACTCAGGAGTGCCTCCACTATTACTGACAATACAGGGAAGGCCTTGGGATGCTGCTTCAATATTTGAGATTCCAAATCCCTCGATGCTATTAGGTGTAGTAATAGTGGGCATGATGTGTATTTTGCTTAGATCATAAATTTTTTTCGAATTCAATTGGGAGTCGAAAAATTCGACTTGATTTAATAAACTATATTTTAAAACTAAATCTTTTAAATGAGATAACTCAGGTCCATCTCCTAGAATTGCATATGATAGCTTTAAATCATGTGTTGAATTAATTTTAGCTAAGGCCTCTAAAACTAAATGGTGGCCTTTCCGGTATTCAAGTCTTGCCACAGAACACAAATCATATTTTTTTTTAGATGATGATCTTTTAATAATGTTAACAAATGCTGGATAAATAATTGAAAGTTTTTTTCTTGGGAAGTTTTTAAAATTTTTTAGAAATAATTTTTGAGTGAATATTGAATTAAAAATAATTTTATCTGATTTAGATAATGAATTTATTATTCTTTCTTTTTTTTTAATATTAAGAATATCATTTCCATGAACTAAACATATCTTTTTAATATTAGTATTTTTATTAAAACCCTCTAAAGATTTCCAGCTATCAAAATATACAGCATCAAAATTTGCTTGGTCTATTTGGTTATTTGCAAAATTAGACTTGATTTTTTTTCTTAAGAATTTTAATTGGTCAAATCTATGTATCTCAAATTTTTGTTTTTTATCATAGTTTGAGCAATGATATTTAGAACCATCAGCTAAAACAGTTATTTTGTTACCTTTCAAATATGCATGATTTGAGATATTTGTCATTACTGACTCTATCCCACCAAGATTGGGCGCAAAGCACTGAGTATGTATCAATATTTTCAAAAAATAATCTCTTTCAAAATTAAACCCTTCGCCGGCATCGTGGGACCAGCCAAAACTCTATTTTTTGAATTTAATAAATCATTTATCCATGAGGGTTTTTGATTATTTAATCCAATTTCTAATAAAGATCCTACCATTATTCTTATTTGCTGATAAAGGAAGGACTGTGCCCGAAATATGAAAATAATTTTTTTATCTAATATTTCTATATTTGTCTGTTCAATTGAACGAATGGGTGATTGAGCTTGACAACCTCTTGCCCTGAAAGAAGTAAAGTCATGTTCGCCCTTAAAGAAATTAATTGATTTGACCATTGCATCAATATTTAATTTTTGCCTAATGTGAATACTAAACTCGCCCTCTAACACAGAAGGAGATAATGAGTTAAATATTTGGTAGTTATATATCTTTATTTTTGCAGAAAACCTTGCATTAAAGTTATTATCAACAATCTCCACTTTTGAAATCTTAATTTTTTCATTTCCTAAATGAAAATTAATTCCATTAAGAATTTCATATTCACTAAAATTTTTTTCTAAATTCAAACTTGCACATTGGCCAAGGGCATGCACGCCTGCATCTGTTCTTCCAGCACCTTGTATAGTCACACTTTCTCCAGAAAATTTAAAAATAGCTTTTTCTATTTCTCCTTGAACAGTTTTTTCATTTTTTTGAAATTGCCATCCACTATAAGGTGAACCATTATATTCAATTGTTAACTTAATATTAGCCATTAGAAATTATATTGCCTAATTTAAATTCACTATTACCAAGTAAGAATTGTTCGATTAAAATAGGCTTTTTTCCCTCTTGTTGAATTTCAATTATTTTTAAACTTCCAGTTTTACAGGCTATTGTTAATGGTTTTTCGACTATTTCTCCTGGCTTACCTTTGGCATCTGACAATGATGCTCTCAAAATTTTATATCTAACACCATTAAAACTAAACCACATTGAAGGGTAAGGGTAAAAAGCTCTTATTTTTAAATTCAAATCATTATTTGATAACATCCAATCGACTTTAGTTTCTGACTTATCTATTTTATGGGCGTAACTACTTAATGAATGATCTTGGCTTTTAGGTAAAATTTTACCTGATAAGTATTTTTCAAGACTGTTATACAAAAGAGAACATGATTCTTGGCTAATTTGATCAATTAAAGATTTTCCTGTTGTATTAATATTTATTTCGATTTCACGAGATGAAATTATTGGCCCTTCATCTAAGGCATTGTTCATCTTCATGATAGAAATACCAGTTGATTGATCATTATTCTCTATAGCCCTTTGAACTGGTGCCGCACCTCTCCATTTAGGTAAAAGTGAAGCATGAATATTTATAAAGCCATATATCGGAACGTCTAACCAACTTGACGGAATTAATTTTCCATAAGCAAATAGCACTGCTATGTCTGGCTTTAAAGATTTAAATTGTGTTAGATTTTCATCATCAAGTTTATTTGGTGTATATACAGGCAATAATTGACTTGCAGCCCATTGATGAACAGGTGTTTGAGTTTTTCTCATTCCTCTTGATTTTTTTTTTGGCTCTTGAGAATAAACACCCACTATTTGATATCCTCCCAAATATAAAGTCTTTAATGGGGGTAAGGAAAATTCTGGTGAACCAAAAAAAATTAGCCTTTTTTTTTGAGGCATTTAGGAGGTCTTTAAATCTTTTTTGAATTTTTTCATTTTTCTAATAACCACATCTCTTTTGAGCCTGCTTAAATGATCAACAAAAAGTATACCATTTAAGTGGTCTAGTTCATGTTGAATTATTCTAGATGTAAATCCTTCAGTGGTTAGAAACTGTTTTTTATTATCCTGATCAAGATATTCTATCTTTAGTTTATTAGGTCTATCGATTTCAGCAAAATGCTCAGGAAATGACAAACACCCCTCTTCATAGGAAACTTGTTGTTCATCTATTGACAATAATACTGGATTAATCATTGTTAAGGGCTTTTTTTCCTCCTCTCTTGCGCAAGGATCAACTATAAAAATTCTCATATCCAATCCCACTTGAGGAGCAGCTAAACCAACACCATTTTCCTCATACATTACCTTATACATTTCTTTAATTATTTCTCGATGATGTGAGTCAACTTGAGGAATCGGAGAGCATATTTTTTTAAGAATTGGATCTGGTGCATAAACTATTTTTAACATCTTTTTTTATCCTAAATCTTTTCGTGACTCTAAAGCAGCGCCTAAAGTATTATCATCTAAGTAATGAATCTCACTACCAACTGGAACCCCATAAGCCAGTTGAGTAATTTTGATATTTAGTTTTTCAAGAGAGTCTTTAATTACTAAGGCGGTTGTTTGACCTTCAATAGTGGCACTTAATGCTAATATTATCTCTTGAACATTTTTTGATTCAATTCTTTGTTTTAATGCACTCAACTTTAAATCTTGTTCTGTAAAATTTTTAGAAGCAGATAAAAGACCACCTATTACATGGTATAAACCTTTATGATATCCTGATCTTTCAAATGCCCAAACATCTGCCATATCCTCTACAATACAAATAGTTTTCGTTGATCTGTTTTCTGAGGAACAAATCTTACAAGGATCTATAACATCGAGTATTCCACAATCATTACACTTTTTAACAGCAATTGATGTCTCTTTAATACTTTCTAATAAAGGCAACATTAATTCTTGTTTATTTTTGATTAAATAAAGAGCTATCCTTTGGGCAGACCTTTGGCCAATACCAGGTAGTCTTGAGATAAGATTAATAAATTTTTGTAGTTCGTCTTGTGACAAATTAAAATGGTATTTTCATTCCAGGTGGCAAAGGTAGACCACCAGTAATCTTTTTCATTTCTTCAGCAGACATTTCCTCTACTTTTTCTTTAGCTTGATTTAGTGCTGCTTTGACCAAATCCTCAAGAACTTCTTTTTCATTTGAGGATAATAAAGAGGGATCAATATTTATAGATTGAACTATTTGTTTTCCATTCATAATAACCCTGACCATTCCGCCGCCAGACTCAGCTTCTACAGTTTTATTTTCTAGCTCTCTCTGCATCTCTTGCATTTTTGCTTGCATCTCTTGAACTTTTTTCATCATACCACCCATATCACCCATCATTGTCTTCACCTCTTTCTACTTCTTCAATATCTATAATCTTTGCATTGGGAAATTTAGCAAGAACTTTCTTGAAATCATCTGTCTGCATTTCCGCATCAATGAGCTTTTTTTTATGTAAGTTTTTTAATACTTCTAGGGTATTGATATTTTCTTTAATCAAAATATCAATAGTAAATTCATCTTTTAAATTTTTTTTTAATTCCTCACTACCTGAAAAATTTTCGTTAGTAACATGAATGATTAATTCTTTTTTGGCTTCAGAGAAAGCAATTATCTCGCAATTTTCTATTATAAGTCCAGCCATTAACGGAGAGAAATTTTTTCCGTAAAATTGAAAAAATCTCTGGTGTAAATCAATTTTATTTTTAAGAGATGGTTTTGATTCTAATTTATTTTGAATAGCCTGGTCAAGATTGGGGGACGAGGGAAGTTCTTTTTGGCTTATTTTAAATTTTTTTTTTTCTTCAGAACTAGACGATTTTTGATCATTTAGAAGAAAAGCGCATCTCAATAAAACCATTTCTAAAGTTGAGTGTGGATGGGGTGAGATTTTAATTTCATCGTATCCTCTCATTAAACTTTGCCAAAAAATATTTAATTTTCCATGGTCAAATTGTATTACATAATCTGCAAAATTTTTATCTTCATCTGATAAAAATTCATCTTTCATTAAAGTCTTATCAATTTTAATTTTACATGACCAATTAACAATGTTCATTAAATCTTCAATAATTTTTGTAGTCTCTGTGCCTCTCATATACATATCCTCTAACGTTGGGATTAAAGCACTTAAATTATTTTCAAGTATATATTTTGATAAATTATATAGATCATCTTGTTTTGCAAATCCAAGCATATTAACTATTTCAGTGGCTTTAATTTCTTCACCAGATTTAAAAATATTAGCTTGATCTAAAATACTCAGAGCATCCCTAACAGAGCCATCACTTGCTTTAATGATTAGATTCAGTGCTTCTTTTTCGATTTTAATGTCTTCTTTTTTTGAAATAGAAATAATAAAGTCAGATAAGGTTTTTTTATCAATTCTTCTTAAATCAAAGCGTTGGCATCTCGATAAAATAGTAATAGGAACTTTTGATATTTCAGTTGTTGCAAAAATAAATTTTGAATGAGGTGGCGGTTCTTCTAAAGTCTTTAATAAAGCATTGAATGCGCTCTTTGAAAGCATATGAACTTCATCAATAATATAAACTTTATATTTTCCTAAAACTGGATTGTATTTAACATTTTCAATGATTTCTCTTGCGTTTTCAACACTCGTATTAGAAGCAGCATCGATCTCTAATACATCTGGATGTCGATCTTCAGAGATAGCTTTTGCTTGATCACAATTTAAAAGGTCAGGTTTTTTTTCACTATCAAAGACAGAGCAATTAAGCATTTTAGCAACTATTCTCGCTGTGGTTGTTTTCCCTACACCCCTAATACCCGTAAAAATATATGCATTGGGTATTTTATCTTGTTGAATTGATTTTTGTATTGTCTCAACCAAATAATTTTGTCCAATTAAATCACTAAAATCATTAGGTCTATACTTTAGAGCAAGAATATTTGATTGATATTTCATTTTACAAAAGGAGAATTACACGACCCAACTTTTAATGTTACGGCTGCTTTCTTTCGAACCTGACCGGATTGGCATTACAAACTGCCCATGTAATTCTCGATTTCTTTTATAGCAGTAATCAGACAAAATATGAAGTTATTGTCTAGTTCTATAAACTGATTTTTCAAAAACACCAAGTTTTCTTACTTTTGAGCAATAATGGTGCATGTCATCCAATGCAAATTTTGTATTTTCTTGTTCAGGATGCCCCTCTATTTCGCAATAAAATTCGGTTATAACAAAATCAGCTCCATAATTATAACTTTCTAATTTAATCATGTTGACGTTATTTGTGGCAAAACCCCCCATTACCTTAAATAAAGAACCTGGTGTGTTGTTAACTGAGAATAAAAATGAGGATATATAATTTTTTTTTATATCAAATTCTTCATTTTCATTTTTAGACATAATGTAAAATCTAGTAATATTATTTTTTGAATTAGCAAAGTTTTCATCCTCTATCTTGAGACCATAGATGTCTGCTGCAAGGCTTGAGGCAATTGCAGCTGTATCCATAATCTTATTTTCAATGATCAATTTTGCAGAGCCTGCTGTATCTGCACCAATTAAGATATCAAGGTCTAATTTTTGAATTTTATCACTACATTGTGCCAACGCTTGCTCATGACTTACAATCTTTTTTATATTTTTAATATCTGCCTTAGGATGAATAAGAAGTTTATGCTCAACTTTTTGAAAATGTTCATAGTTAATATGCAAATTCGACTTTGGAAGTAGACGGTGAATATCAGCTACTCGGCCAGCAGCTGAATTTTCAATTGGTATCATAGCATAATCTACAATCTCATTTTCAGCGTGATCTATAGCTATTTCAAAAGTTTTGCAAGGTATTGCTTTAGAGTTTGGAAAAAAATCATTTACTGCAAGGTTGCTATAGGCACCTTCGACACCTTGAAATGAAATTTTTTTACTCATCTTTTGTCAATTAATTTATTAACTCTATCTAAATCCTCAATGGTATCAACTCCCAATATTTCTTCTGAAATTTGGGAAACATGAATTTTTACATTTTCTAATACCCTTAATTGTTCTAATTTTTCTTTTATTTCTCTGTCAGAAATGGGAGAGGAAATATACTCTTTTAAAAATTTTTTTTGGAAACCGTATATACCTATGTGGTGAAAAATTTTATTATTTATATTTCTTTTTTCCTTGAGATCTCTAGAAAAATCTATTGCAATATTTTTCTTATTTATTTTTACCTTAACTTTAGATGTATTATTTGCTTCCTCAGCATTAATAAATTGACACGCTAAGGTTGTCATTTTGTAAGAATTTAATTTATCTCTTAACATCTTAATATATTTTTCTTTTACAAAAGGCATATCACCTTGAAGATTAATTACATATTCATAATTAAATTTTTTTTCAATTTTGGAAATCGCTTCACCAATTCTATCACTACCTGAGGGATGCTTTGGATCAGTCATTATAAATGGGAGGTTATGATCTTCGCAGTATTTTTTTATTTTATTATCACAAATTGCTAAATAGACATCATATTGACTTCTTGAGACTGCATTATAAACATAATGCATCATAGGAATTCCATCAATTTTGGCAAATGGCTTGTTTGGAAATCTGGTAGCTTTTAATCTAGCAGGTATTAATACTACAGTATCATTCATGAATGCGACAAATATCCGTTTTAAGTGATATATTTTTAAACATAGACTTCTTTTTTAATATGGAAACTAATAAAATTCTAGGTGCAATCATACTTGCTTTATTGCTAGCTGCGGTTTTTTCTAAAGTTGCGGATATGGCTGTACATCCAGAGTATCCTGATGAATTAGCTTATAAAATAGAAATTCCTGAGAGTACTTCCTCTAACGTCCAATTAGAAGAAAAAGATATATTTGAAGTACTACCTGAAATTACCCCCTTATTGGCATCTGCTGATATGGCTAATGGCGAGAAGCTTTTTAAAAAATGTGCCTCTTGTCACACATTCAATAAAGGTGGTGAAAATAAAGTTGGCCCAGCAATGTGGGGTATAGTCGATAGAGCCAAAGGATCATCTGAAGGATTTGCCTACTCCGGAGCACTAGCAAATTTTGGTGGGGACTGGAGTGTTGAGGAGTTGAATAAATTCTTACTTAAGCCTAAAAAATATATCCCTGGAACAAAAATGAATTTTAATGGGCTGAAAAAAGAGCAGGATAGAGCTGATTTAATCCAATGGTTGAGTAGTTTGTCTGATTAAAAGTTTAATTTTTTCTATTTTTCACTAACATATAATTATTAAATGAATTCGGTAGAAGTAGACTCAAATAAATTAAAATCTCTTTTTGGTGCTTATTATGATCGAAGAATGATTAGGATTTTACTCCTCGGTATCATAAGTGGTTTCCCTTGGGTATTAATTGGGAGTGCTCTTTCTTTGTGGTTAAAAGAAGAAGGATTAAGCAGAAGCACTATTGGATGGGCAGGATTAATTTTTGGTGTTTACGCGATAAATTTTTTATGGGCTCCAATTATTGATCGTTTAAGGTTGCCATTCCTCACTAATAAAATAGGTCACAGAAAATCAATTATTATTTGTATGCAAACTGTGATTTTGATTAGTCTCATTATATGGAGTGCCTTAGAGCCTACACAAAATTTGGCCTTAATAATTGGGGTAGGATTGGCAATCGCTATTTCCTCCGCAACTCAAGACATAACAATAGATGCCCTCAGGATTGAACAAATTAATAAAGATGAAACTTCAAGTATGGCTGCCGGAGCAGCAATGGCCGTGGTAGGTTGGTGGACAGGTTTTAAATTAGGAGGATTTATTTGCTTAGAAATTGCAGAAAAATTAGAAAACTCTGGTGTTGAAAATTATTGGCAAGTTACATTCATTTTTTTAATGGCAATTGTTGTGTTGTGTAACATTGGTTTGAGTTTTATTCCTGAGTCAAATAAAGAAAGATTTCAAAGCATGATAAATACAGATTCATCTAATGCTAATATTGGTAGCTTAGTAAATGCCGGTTACTTATTTGCAGCAATTGGAGCTCTTTGTTTTTTAATAGGACAATTCTTTGGCAAAATATGGTTTACAAATGGTGGGGTAACATTTTTATTTATTGGTTTTATTTTTTATGCGTTTTCATTTTATATAAAAAAAGTTGGTGAAGATAATGTAGTTTCTCAATCACTTTTTTATCTGAATAATGTGGTGGCAAATCCATTAAGCAGTTTTTTTAAAAATAATGGTTTAAAAATAGGTATTGCTATTTTGACATTTGTTTTTTTATTTAAAATTGGTGAGGCCTTTTTAGGGAGAATGAGTCTTGTTTTCTATAAGGAAATAGGTTTTTCTAAAGGCGATATTGCTATATTTTCCAAAGCTTTAGGTTGGGTTACAACAATTGTCTTCACACTAATTGGTGGGGCGATTGCCATGAGATCCGGTATAGTTCGTACTTTAATTGTTGCTGGTATCGCTATGGCTGCAACAAATTTATTATTTTCAGCCTTAGCTTGGGTTGGTCCATCTAAGGGATTGTTTGCGCTTGCGGTAATTTTAGATGATTTGGCAGCAGCATTTGCCACTGTAGCTTTTGTAGCATTCATTTCATTACTTGTTGATCGTAGCTTTACTGCTACTCAATATGCATTATTAGCCTCAGTTGGGACGGCTGGAAGGACACTATTAGCCTCTTCGTCTGGTGCAATGGTAGATGGCCTTGGCGGTGACTGGGGATTGTTTTTCATGATTACTGCTGCGATGGTTATTCCATCATTGATCTGTCTACTTTTAATAAAAAATAAATTAAAATTATCTTCTGGTTGACAGCTAATTATTAACTTCTTTAAACAATCTATTATAGCCAGATGTAAATCCGACTAAAGAGTACGTAATATTTGCCTCTCTGTTATCTAATAATAAAGCTTTTATATTTAATTGACTTCCAGCTTTGAGTAAATTTATAAAATTTTCAGCTATAATTTCTGCAACAAAACATGCACTTTGATTACAAAAAGCATATTTTAAGTCTATAGCATCATTATCATCAATTTGTATTTTTATAGGATTTTTTAAATTTACAGCATGTGGAAATGCTATTTGCATTTGAGCTAAATTATCAGGATTTATAGATATAGATATATAGCTCACAACTTCTTGAGTATTTGGATCAAATACTAACTCCCGCAAATCACAAACCTTTTGTGATTGTTCATTAACACAAGTAAACTGCCATGCTTCAAAATTTTCTTGCACGATAACATGTTCATTAGAATAAATAGGTGAGCAAATAAGAAATATTAGTATTAAAAATCTCATATCATATAAAATATATCAGTTAATCTTTTAACTCACTATTGATTATTTTTTTTCAACTCTACAACTATTAACTCATTTTTTGAGCCAATCCTGATTTTAGGTCCCCATGTAGCTGCTCCTGAGCTCACATAAAGAAAGTTACTATTTTTTGAATATAGACCATAAATTTCAGGAAATTGTAATTTTACAATAAAATTAAATGGGAATATTTGTCCTTTGTGGGTATGCCCAGATAACATTAAATTTGCTTCATTTTTGATATGTTTCCATAGAGAGGGCTTGTGAACTGCAACTAAATTATAATTTTCTTTTTTTAATAATTTATAAAAAAAATTTTTCTTTTCTTTAATAGATAAATTATCGTTTAGACCAATTAAATTAATACCGTCAATTATTATAGACTCATTATCAACGAATCTAATATCTAAAGTTTTTAAATTATCTAAATGTAACTGAAAATTTTGAACATAATACTCATGATTTCCTGTGATAAAATAGATCGGACACTTGATTTTTTTTAAAAGTATTAAATCATTAATTTTAAAAGAGCTACTATCATAAAGATCGCCCCCAATAATTAAAAAACTTGGATTAATTTCATTTATGTTTGATACAATTTTTTTTAATATTTTTGAATGATTTGAGCCTATGTGAACGTCGCTTATGAAAACAAAAGATATGTCTTTTTTAATTAATTTGTGTACAAATTTTAAATTCTTGATAGTCAATCCTCTAGCATTCCAAAAACCAAAAATTAGCAAGGGTATTTGAAAAATAAAAAATACGTATAATTTAAATTGATCCGATAAATCAATTATCAAATCAAAAAATAAAATAGGTAAAACTATAAATAAAGATAGGCTTCCGATACCAACGCCCTCATATACTAAAGTTTTTATAATTTTGTTACTACTTTTTGATCGAAAATAATATAAGCAAATAACATAAATAAATGCTGTTGAAAAAACTGGTTCTACTATAGAACCCTGATAGCCCATCCAACTTACAACAATTTCAAAAGGTAATACAAATACTAAAAATGTAAAAATTAAAAGAATAAACAATGAAAAAATTAATTTAAGATTCATTCTTACTTCTATCAAAATAAAATAGAGCTATACCTGCGGCGGAAACAAAAATTATCCCTATATAATTAAATAATGTAGGTAGTTGTTGAAAAACTAACCAACCTAAGATAACACCGTAAATTAGCTGAAAGTAACTTGTCATGCCATAAATAGAGGCAGGTAACATTCTGGAACCATAAATTATAGCACTTATCCCAAGACCTGCGAGCAAACCACCGAAAAGAGATAAAGATAAGTCAATAATTTTCATAGGTACATAAGTAAATTTCATTGCGATGTAAAAAACGATAACACTTACAACCATACTAAAAAAAGCTGCTGAAAAAGAGCTAGATAAATGAAAATATTTTCTCGTCAAAAAATTTGTTAGAGCGATACAAAAAGCACCAATGAATACATAAAAAATACCAAATAAAGAAATTTGGCTATTCCCAAAAGGTTCTGCTGAAATAATCACACCTGAAAATCCTAAAAAAATAGCAAGTATTCTTATAAAGTTAATATTTTCACTTAAAAAAAAATGAGACATCAATAAGAGCATTATTGGGGAAGTAAAGAGTACTGGATATACAATAGACAATGGTAGTCTCAACACACCCATTAATACAAATAAAAACCCGAGTGTGTGTATTAGGCCTCTGATGAATTGAAATTTATAATTTTGATTTCTATAAAATCGTAATCCATGTTTCTTAATAATCAGATAAAAGAGTGGAATTAAAGAAAACAACGCATTTAAGAAAAGTAATTGGAGAATAGGATAGTTTGAACCTAGTACTTTGATAATGGTATCCATTGAAACCATAAAGATGTAACCGCCAATTGAAATAAAAAAGGGAAAAAAATAATTTTTACTTAGCATTTGAGAATAAAAATTATTCTTTTTTTAGAGAAATACACTGTAAATCATATGACCACTCTTTATTGTATTCTTTATATAAGATAGAAAAATCCAATTCTAATTTTTCATTAATAAAAATTCTTGAACTATAATCATCTGTTTCAAATATTAGACTCAATTTTTCATCAACTAAGTCAATAATCGAGTATTCTTTTTGATCATACGTACTAAAAACGGAATTTATATCTTTATTATAATCTAACTGTGTCCCTGATACTTTTTGTTTGCAATCAAAATATTTTAATGCATTAAGGTTTTTATCGCATATACAAGCTAAAGAAAACTGATCTAGAATATTTGCAAAAAGAAAATTCGGTATAAGAAAAATAAAGATGGAAATATGCTTCATATGAATTATTTTTATATATTATGATTAATAAACAATTAATAACTATTCTTATTTTTTGTGGAATTGGATTTGCAGTTATTAGATTGATTTTGGAGTCTTATTTTCCAAACGGCCTTTGAATTGAATAAAGAAAACAAAAAATTTATTTGGTCAAAAATTCAATTAACTGGCCAGTCCCTTCAAACTCTCTTAAAACCCTCCTCTTATCACCCTAAGGGAAGAAATGCTTATGCTCATATAGCCTTATGTATTAAAAGAAAGTTTGGGCTAAGTTATAAAGATATTCCAGATAAAAATTTAAAAGATGTAATAGAATACATTGACTATCTTTTAGAGAATCCGGATTAGTCTTTCATATTGATTTTTTAAAAATAAAGATTAAACGTAATCGTATATTCAATGCCTAGAACCAAAAGCTTAGCTGCGCTCATTGAGCACTATGGTGACGAAAGATCCTTTCGTCCAACTTTAAAAAAAATTCCGACAATATACAATATTCTAAATCGACACTTATTTAAGTGTAGGCTAAAAAAACCTAAGATTGAGGTTCGAAGATTACATGGCGCTTTGGGCTATTTTGAGTTTAATCCCTATGCTTCAAAATATTGTCATAAAATAACTTTGAATAGTAAGTTTAGAAACTTCCAAGAATTTGCTGAAGTACTAGGCCATGAGATGGTTCACTATTATCAAAAAATTATTTTAAAACAAAATTCAGCTAAGCATAATAAAGAGTTTTATAGCTTTAGAAAAAAATTTAAAAAATTAGGCCTGAAACTTAAAAGAATTTATAATTAAAAAACTAGGATAATTATCGGAGAGATGACTCAATGTTTCCTCCATCAACTGTAATGACACTGGCAGTTGTTTTATATGATATGGCAAGATGATAAAATGCATCTGCAACATCTGTAGCTTTCACTTCCTCTTTTAAAAGATTACCAGCCATATAAGCCTCGATAGATAAACCTCTTGATTTAGCACGTTTAGCAATCATCTCCGAGTTTAAAAGACCGCTTCTGATTCTGTCAGCATTAACTCCATTAAAACGAATACCGAATTTACTAGACTCGACAACATACTGTTTCATCAGAAACATTAAAGTTGCTTTTGGTAGACCATAGGCTCCAAAATTTGGACCAGGGTTTATAGCTTGTTTTGATATATTAAATATTACAGAGCCTTTAATATTCTGTTTTTTCATAATATTTGTGCCATGCTTTACAAAATAATGATGTGCAAAAAAGTTCAAATCAAAACTTTTGTCTAATTGATTTTTAGTAAGTGACTCTAATGGCTCTTGAATAGCAAAACCAGCGTTTGAAACTAAAATATCAACACCACCAAATTTTTGAGAAATTTTTTCAAAGCAATCTATGACTTTATTTTCTTTAGTAATATCACATTGCATATATGACATACCTGTTAAGTCTAATTTGTTATCTTTTTCTTCAATAACATCCAAAATTATGACCTCTGACCCCTCTTTCAAAAATTTTTTAGCAGTGGAGTATCCAATCGCGCCCAATCCTCCAGTAATAACTGTTATATGTCCTTTTAACTTTTGAGTTGATGGTTTAATTTTTGCTAGCTCTAAAGGCCAATATTCCATTTTAAAAATTTCTTTTTCTGGAATAGATTTAAATTCTCCGTATTTTGCTGCGCCTAATATTACTGCGAGAGAATTAAGCCCTACATCCATAGAAATTTTGGCATCTTTGAATGAAGGTCCTGTAGAAAAAAGACCCATTCCTTTTATAGCTATTAATCTTGGGTAGGGATCAAGCATCGATGCATTTAAATTAAATTTATGATTTCTCTTAAAATATTTTTGGTAATTAAGTTTAAAGTTTTCTATTGCATTAATGAGCTTATTTTCAATAGAGATATTTTTATCTTTACTAAAATCTAAAATTAAAGGCTTTGATTTAATTCTGATTACATGATCAGGAGTTACTGGTCCTTGTTGAGTAATTTTTTTAAGATTAGGATGAGAAAAAAATTCATTTAAAAATTTTGGCTTGTAAAAATTTACTACTTTTCTATCTATTTTTTTAGAGGATATTTTACTTATTTGTTGTCTAATGATGTTGCTTACATTAGATATAGAAATCTTTGTTTCTTTATAGTTCTTAAATCTCAGACTTTTTGACTTCTTTGACAACTCTCTCTCAGCTAGAGAAATGTATTTAATCATTCTGATATAACTTTCTTTAGCATCATCAGCGAAAGTAAAAATTCCATGATTAAGCAGAATAAGCCCTTTGACCTTGGTATTTTTTTCAAAGACTTCTGCTGCTTTTTTTGCCAATTGAAATCCAGGCATTATATACGGAACGATCCCCATTTCTTCTCCAAATACTCTCTTACAAATTGCAATAGGATTTGGCTGATCAATTAGAGATAAAATTGCATTAGAATGAGAATGGTCCACGAATTTATGTGGTAGAAAAGCATGCAATAAAGTTTCTACAGACGCATTAGGAAAAGATGTATCTAACATATATTTACGTTGATAATTGACCATTTGAAAATCATCGAGTTTATTTAGTTTTCTCATATTTAATAGGTTTCTCATCTCTAATGCTGGGAATCCATCCTCTTCTATATTACCCATATCTTTGCCACTACCTTTGACATAAATAATTTCCTCTTTTTTTCCTAGGAGTGTTTTTATAGATGATTTAACAGAGGTATTTCCACCACCATGTAAGACAACTGTAGGATCATTACCTAGTAATTGAGTTGTATAAATTCTAAGAGCAAGATCTGTACTGACACCTTTTTTTGCAAATTTAGAAATATAAAGTTTTGCTTCTTTGTCGATGTATTTACTTTTCATGATATGCTTCTCGGTATTTAATCTATTCTTTTTGAAGAGGATTTTTCAAATGTATGTGCTTTACTTATATCTAAATCTAAGAAAATTTTGTCACCATTTTTAATTGAAGTTCTTCCTCCAGCCTGGACAATTCTAAATTCATAACCATCTAGCATTGAAATGATATGCGTCTCAGATCCTGTTGTTTCAACTAATATTACTTCAGCTTTAATATTTGAGTCATTGACAATCTTCACATCGGTTGGCCTAATTCCGTACACTACTTCTTGACCAGAGGATAGGTTATTTTTTTGATGAGGTAGCGTTTGATCCATAATTTTTATACTATTTTGATCAGTTGCTGTACCTTGCATTAAGTTTATTGCAGGTGATCCAATAAAATCAGCAACAAAAAGATTATTTGGTTTTTCATAAATTTCATTGGGTGAAGCAATTTGTTCGATGATGCCCTCATTCATAATAACAATCTCATCAGCCATTGTCATAGCTTCAATTTGATCGTGAGTAACATAAATAGTTGTTGCATTTTGTTGGTTATGTAATTTTCGAATTTCAAGCCTCATATGCGCGCGTAATTTTGCATCTAAATTGGAAAGAGGCTCATCAAAAAGAAAAACCTTTGGGTCTCTCACAAGGGCTCTTCCCATTGCAACCCTCTGTCTTTGCCCACCAGATAATTCTTTTGGTGTTCTATGTAAATATTCAGTGAGATTTAAAACTGAAGCAGCCCATTCAACTTTTTGCTTTATATCCTCAGAATTCATCTTTCTGATTTGCAAACTAAAAGCTATGTTATCAAAAACATTCATTTGAGGATATAGGGCGTAATTTTGGAATACCATAGCTATATCTCTGTCTCTTGGATGAATGTTATTGATGATATTATTGCCTACGGATATTTCACCGCTAGATATACTTTCTAGACCAGCGGTCATTCTAAGAAGAGTGGTTTTACCGCATCCAGATGGACCTAATAAGACAACGAATTTTTGGTTACCTATTTCTAAATTGATATTTTTTAGAACCTCAACTGAACCAAAATTTTTTTTGATATTGCTATATAGAACTTCAGACATTTACCAATTCATTTAATTGATTACTATCACCTGCTAAATCAAGAATGGTGTAGCGATCTCTTATAAACCTACCATATTTTAATGCATCTTTGTAAAAATTGCTATCAAGTTTAGCATCTTCAGGTGTTCTTAATGCTCCACACTCCCCCATTGAGTTCCATATATCATCATAGGTCAACATTTTTTCTCTCAAAGGTTGAACAAACTCCAACCAATTTTTTGAAAAATACTCATTAATGTCGTCAGTTTTTTTTTGATCAAAAGTTTTTGGTAACATTGCTTTTTCGATGGTCTCTAACATTGCTTCGCCTAGCTTGTCTTTAATTTCATCTCTGGGAATTTTTGTTGGATGCATTTGTGGGGGCTTATCATTATTCAATAATTTATTTTGAAACTTCGAAATGCTTATTGTTGCTATTCCCACTTGTTCTCCATGTGAGGTACCGGGATGTTTGTCACCAGCAAACATGTCAATATAATGAGATATTCCGTGCTCGCCCATACTTCCAACGTGAGTGGTTTGTGTAAATGAGGTACCTAATCCCATAATAGCTGATATAAGAGTTAGCAAAGCCAAAGATTCAATTTTACCATTAGCAATTTCTGAGGCACTCCTTATCATTTCTTCCTCATATAAACTTAAAAGTTCATAAGGGGTTGATTTGTAATCGGTTTGAAGAAGTTTATGTGACATTAACCAATCAACTTGAGCAGTCGTTCTACAAATAACGTCTGCAAACGCTGCAGCTGTTAGTCTTTTTGGACACTTACTCAAAACTTCTAAATCAAAAAACACGCCTTGAGCATAATGAGCAACTAAAGATCTTTTAATTCCTTCAAAAGATATAGATGCAGTACCAGTAGTGTAGGCATTCATAGGGGTTGTAGCAAAAACAGAGTAAGTTTTTTTTTCTAAGAATGTGGCATATTTAATACTATCGCTTACTGTCCCTGAACCAACAGCAATCATTCCATCATAATTTTCTAATTTGGATCTTAAAAATTCAACACCATCTGTACTAGATGAAGGATTCTCCCAAATATATTCATCAGAATTTATTTTTCCTTGAATATTTTTAAATATTCTCGATCCCATTGCTTTGTAAGTGAATGGGTCACTTACTACTAAAAGTCTTTGATTGGAATGCAGTTTTTCGATTAGATTAGATTCTTGCCCTTCCAAAGAGTCTCTTATTTCAATTCTTTTTATAGGTATTCCGTAAAGTTGGTTGTCACTAGGGCTCCTCCAACTACCCTTAACCAAATCATCAATAACCCCATTATAATTTTTACCATTGTTATTCATTTGTATTTTTCAGTGAAATCAACTAATGATTTATTAATCAATTTATTTGAGTCATAAACATTTTGGTAAATAT
>MDTD01074340.1_pt1 | contig 24852 bp, 30 predicted proteins | sample 811221 | NCBI WGS metagenome assembly MDTD01 (sample SAMN05326646, study PRJNA326480) | marine metagenome | isolation source: seawater | place: Pacific Ocean: South West | collected 2011 | reverse complement strand
TCATAAAGGCGTGAGTTATTCTCAATCATTTATGCTAACAATTGTTTTTGTGACAATAATTGTTGCAATGGTGATGATGGTTATTGGAAATAATGTTGCCAGAGCATTCGCTCTTGTTGGTGCACTTTCTATTATTAGATTTAGAACGGTTGTAAAAGACACAAAAGATACGGCTTATATATTTTTAGCTTTGGCAGCGGGAATGGCTGCTGGTACTTCGAGTTATTTCTTAGCTCTCTCTGGGTCTTTAATTACTGCAGCCGTAGCTTATATACTATTCATTACAAATTATGGCTCTATTTATAGTAGCGAATTTATTCTAAGATTCAGATTGAATGTCGATAATTCTCCAACTTCTCCGCCTTATTTAAAAATATTTGAAGACTTTACTTCTAGAGCAAATTTATTGAACATAGAACCCTCTGGAGATTCCAGTTCCAATAGAATGACATTTGATATTGTTATGAAAAAAGATAAATCTCCAAGTGAAATGAGTCTTAAGCTCTCTGAACTAGAGGATGTAAGCGAGCTAGTGATTGTTGCTTCGGAACACGATATAGATTACTAATTTAGAACGAAGATTTTAAATGGAAACTATATCCAGTTTGTATCAACAACAAATCGATTACAATTCTAATAAATCTCCATATATTAAAGATTTTAGAAGAAATCCTTATTCTTTTTTAAAAGCTCGCTACTATATGTTGAATGCTTCGTTGATTGTTTATTTTCTACAAAATACTTCTATACATGCAAATAACTTAACGAAGGCCTACATATGTCTAGGATTCTTCAGTGCTTTTTTGTTAGCAATTCCTATAGATTCCCTAAATTATATTGCTCTTTTTTTAATTTTCTCAAAAGGTATTCTTGATTGGGCAGATGGACATTTTGCTCGAATCAAGAATCAAACATCATTAACTGGGCATATTTTAGATGTCTATGGAGCACGTGTACATTCCTTAACTTTTTTTATTGGCTTGGGTTTTTACGAATTTTTTTATTTAGAAAATATATTGTTTTTAGCTTTATTATTTGTTTATCCTTTTTTTTATGGAACTCTTTTGACTAAGTTTTCTAATCAATATATTTTAGATGAGATTTCTTCGGATTTAGTAGCTAAAGAAAATATTAATCAAGAATCTGCTTTGACTCCAAAAGAAAGATATAAAGAAATTTATTCCTTCTTCGTTTCATTTCTTGATGATCGATCTAGAACAATAGATTTTGTTTTATTATTGATTCTTATCGAACTTCTAGGTGGCCCGGCTTTAAGTTGGATATTCTTTATTGGATTGTGTATTAAATGGACTACCTTATGGGCAGGATCTTTTATTTTTTCCTCTCAACATCTATCAGCAGATAAAATCCTTGCTTCTAAGCTAAAAAATAAAGCAAATGAATAGTTCCACTAAAGAGGCATTTTTAGAATTATTTGATTTTGAAAAAAAAAATGTTTTTTGTGCTTTTATTGATTTGCATTATCTAAATGGATTGCTCAAAAGAGGCGCAAATTTATATCTAAATAAAGTACATGCAAATAGTATTGAATGGAAAAAAAAATTTAGTAATGATGATTTATGCAATGTACATTTTATAGATTCAGAAATTAATTTAGATTTAGATTTTCGAATTCTGAAATTATCTCAATACAAAAACTTCTCGAGGCAAAATATTTTTGCTGCGAGTGAAACCATAATTCTTGATGAAAATAAATTCTCTTTGAATTATTTTCTCTCTTTCCCAAAAAGACAATTTAAAGAACAGGCTTTCATTATTTACTCTGTGGTTCCTTCTTTTTCGAAAATAAGGTTAATTCTTCCCGAAGAAAAGGATATAGACTTTGAAAGGTATTGGAGATTAAGGGCTCCAAGTTTATTCCTGAGTCTTAAATTAGTAGTTGAATGGTTTTTTATAAAAAACAGAGTTTTACGAAAAATATTTTCAGACAAATTAATTGTAATTAAATGATTAGATCTTTAATTAGAGCAAATTCAAATGGCAAAGGAGTTTTTCTTACAATATCGCATGATGAAGACCTTAAACCAATTTTTATTAAAAAATCTTCTTCATCAGTTGAGTCAATATTAAACTTAAAAAATGAAGTAAAAGGGGCAGAGTGGTATGCAAGAATTTCTAAAAAAAATCTAATAAGAAAAACCACAAGTCTCCCAGATTATTTTTCTGTAGATTTTAACTATATATCAGGAAAAAAAACTGACTATAGAGATGGATACTTATCAAATTTAAATTATATAGAAAAAGCAATTAAACTATATTGCGAAGTGTGGTCTGAATTTAATAATGAAGAAGCAAGTATTCATGGTGATTTTTCTTTGGATAATATTATATTTAATGATGATGGTAAGTTTTTAATTGATTGGGAACATTTTTCGGATAGTAAAAAAATTCCCTTGGGCTTCGATGCACTAAACCTTATTTTTGAGCAATTATACTTTATGAAGCCAGTTAGAAGATTAAATAATAAAACGATTAAGCATGTTGAATCGATGTTTCAATTTTTAGTTGAAGCAGAATGTTTAAATAAAATTTATTGGATTAATCCTTTATCTACCATGCACGAATTTGTAATTAACAATGAATCTATTTGGGGAGAACAGATTGATAAATTACCTATTATGATGTTTACAAAAAAAGAAATAGAGGAGATAGATAAGAAAATATGCATGAAAAAAGAATAGATGTAATTACAGAGATAATAGAGTCTAAACCTGCGCTTATTTTTGATTTTGATGGTGTTTTAGCAGATTCTGTAAATATAAAAACTGAAGCATTTGCAGAAATGTATAAACCCTACGGAGAAGAAGTTATAAATAAAGTTATTGCTCATCACTTAGAAAATGGAGGTATGTCTAGATTCGAAAAATTTAGTTTCTATCACAAAAATTTTCTAGATATAGAACTTGACGAAAATGAACTGAAATCAATAACAAATTCTTTTTCTCAGCTTGTGAAAAATAAGGTCATAAATTCCCCAGAGATAAAGGGTGTAAATTTTTTTTTAAAGCATTTTTGCATGAACAACAAATTATCTTTTGTAAACTCAGCTACACCAAAGGTAGAGTTAGAAGAAATAATTAAAAAAAGAAAAATGGATATGTTTTTTACATCTATTTATGGATCTCCAAATTCTAAATTATCAAACCTTGAAAGAATATTTTCTAAATACAATATAACGCCTGAAGAAACTATATTTTTTGGCGATGCCATGGTTGATTTTGAGGCTTCTCAGGCATGCGGTTGTTATTTTGTTGGTATTGGTCAGGATATTCAGATGATGCTTAAGTCTATTGACGATAATGAATCCATAAAATGTGGCTTCTTAAAAGATTTTCGACTTTAATAAATAAATAATAGATTGATGAGCTTATTAAAAAATACTTTCCAAGATAAAACAGTTCTTGTGACGGGCCATACTGGATTTAAGGGAAGTTGGCTATCAATTTGGTTGATGGCATTAGGAGCTAGAGTAATAGGCTGTTCTTTAAATATTCCAACCAACCCGTCAAATTTTCAAGTATCTAAACTAGATGAACATATTGATGATAATCGAATAGATATAAGAGAATTGAATTCTCTTTCAATACTAATTGAAAAAAATAAGCCAGACTTTATTTTTCATTTGGCTGCGCAATCTTTAGTTTTACCATCTTACGAGAACCCCTTAGATACCTTTTCTATAAATGCAATGGGCTCAATTAATCTTCTTGAAAGTTTGAGAAATATGGATAAAAAATTAGTAGTAGTCATGATTACAAGTGATAAGGTCTACGATAATTTAGAGTGGTCTAAAGGCTATAGTGAAACTGATAGAATAGGAGGAAAAGATCCATATAGCGCCTCAAAAGGAATGGCAGAGCTTGCTATTAGATCTTATTTTGAATCTTACCTTAAAGCCGATTTAGCTAATGTAAATCTTGGCATTGCTCGCGCAGGAAACGTCATTGGCGGAGGTGATTGGGCAAAGGATAGAATTATTCCTGATTGTATTAGAGCTTGGTCGAGGGAAAAAACTGTAGATATTAGAAATCCAGCATCAACAAGGCCTTGGCAACATGTGCTTGAACCTTTAAGTGGATATCTACTTTTAGCATCTAATCTTGTAAACTCAAATCAATATAATGGTGAAGCATATAATTTTGGCCCATCATCAGATAACAATTTTTCGGTAGGAGAATTATTAGAGGAAGTAAACAAAACATGGGAAAAAGCAGAATGGAATGACGTTTCTGGTAAAGATAATCAACCCTACGAAGCTGGGCTTTTAAAATTAAATTGTGATAAAGCTCATGAAGATTTAGGATGGCACCCAACATTAGATTTTGAACAAACCATTAAAATGACTATTGAATGGTATCTTAACTATCTTAAATCTGATCAAAATAATATGTATCATTTTTCAATTTCTCAAATTGAAGACTATGTTAAATTAGCTCAAAAAAAATCTATTCCCTGGTCATTATGATTAAAGACGTTACTATCAATCAACTGAAAATAATTGATTTAGAAGAAGGTAGAGTATTGCATGCATTAAAAAAAATTGATTCAGGATACAAAGGCTTTGGAGAAGCATATTTTTCTGAAATAGGGCCTAAGAAAATTAAAGCGTGGAAAAGACATAAAGAAATGACCTTAAATTTGATAGTACCTATAGGTCAAATAAGATTTATTTTATTCGATGATAGAAATCTAAAAAAACAAAAATTTCAAGAAGTTGTATTAGCAAAAAATTCCTATAAAAGGCTTACAATACCTCCAATGATTTGGTTTGGTTTTCAAGGTTTGTCAGAGTCAACTTCTTTGCTATTAAATATTGCAGATATAGTTCACGATCCTGCTGAAGTAGACAGAAAACATTTAGATGGTATAGATTTTGATTGGAGCTCGAAATAAGTGAAAGTAGTAATTCTTGCTGGTGGTTTTGGAACTAGATTATCTGAATATACAGAAACTATTCCAAAGCCAATGGTTAAAATTGGCGGCAAGCCAATGCTTTGGCACATAATGAAAATTTATGCAAAATTTGGATATAAAGATTTTAATATCGCACTTGGATATAAAGCTGAAGTAATAAAAGATTATTTTCTAAATTATAGAGAAATTAACTCAGATTTCACTATCGATCTTGGAAATGGAAAACTTGAGACTCACCAAAGCAGTAATGATGATTGGAAAGTAACCCTGGTAGATACAGGGATAAATTCGATGACGGGCGGGAGAATAAAAAGAATGAAAGACTTTATTGGAAATGAAACCTTTTTATTAACCTATGGAGATGGTTTGGCTAATATAGATATTGATAAGCTAGTTTCATTTCATCGTGAGCATGGAAAAATGGTTACGGTCACCGCTGTTCATCCAGGAGCAAGATTTGGTGAATTAGATTTAGATGGAGACGCTGTATTATCATTCAAAGAAAAACCTCAATTAGGCCAAGGTTGGATTAATGGTGGGTTTTTTGTTGTAGAACCAGAGTTTCTAGATTTGATTAACGATGATTCTACAATTTTAGAAAAAGATCCTTTAGAAAATGTAGCAAAGCTCGATCAATTAAGGTCTTTCAAACATGAAGATTTTTGGAAATGCTTAGATACAAAAAGAGACAAGGATTTTTTGGAGGAAATGTGGCTTAGTGGGAAGCCATTATGGTAATTTTATATAAATTTAAATAAACCATAAAAAATGAAAGATCTCCCGTTGGTAAGTGTAGTAATGAATTGTCATAACGGCAGCATTTATTTACAACAATCCATAAATTCAATTTATAAACAAACTTATAGTAATTGGGAAATAATCTTTTGGGATAATGCTTCTGATGACGATAGTGCAAGTATTGCGAAATCATTTGATTCAAAACTTAAATATTTCTTTTCTAAGGAAAAAACTTCACTTGGAGAGGCAAGAAATATGGCTATTGAAAAAGCTAGCGGTAAATATATTTGTTTCTTAGACTGCGATGATTTATATATTTCAGATAAGTTGGAAAAACAAGTAAATATGATGGAAAGAGAAAATTTCGTTTTAAGTTACGGAAGCGCTTTAATCATAAATGATAAAGGAATTACAATCAGGAAATTTCCTTCCAAAAACAATAGCGGTCAGATATTTGAAAGACTTCTCAAGCACTATGAAATTAATATGCAAAGCGTGATTTTAAAGAGATCTTTTATGAAAGAGCATAAACTAAATTTTTTAACTTCAATGCAATACTGTCCAGATTATAATCTTTTCATGAAAATTGCTTCTCAAAATGAAATTGGAGTCATTAAAGACTATGTAGTTAAATATAGGATTTTAAAGGATTCTCTTTCTTCAAAGACTATAGCGCTTGTAGGTAAAGAAATTCGTTTAACTTTAGATGGCATTATTCAATCGATACCTGAATTAAAAAAAAAATATATAAAAGGATTTGAGTTGGCTTACGGTAAAGCTAATTACTATGACTGTATATCTGCAATTTACGATAATGACTATAAGGGTGCACAAAAATATCTAAAACCTACGTTACTTTTGAGGCTTGAATATATTGGTTTATATTTAATATTATTTCTTCCTTTACCAAGGAAAAGTATTTTAAGTTTTTTAAATAGATATATTGCTTAATTAATTATCTTTTAATTTATTTTTATGAAGAGAAAAAAGGTTTGAAAATAGCAATAACTGGCGCTTCTGGCTTTGTAGGGTCATTTTTGGTCAAAGAACTCAATACAAGAAAATACTTTATTAATGGATTGTCTAGAAAAAAAAGAGAACCTCTATCTGATGAATTTAAATGGTATCAAGGAGATTTAAATAATAAGAAGCTTTTGCGCGATTTCTTAAAAGATTGTGAAGTTGTATGTAACTGCGCTGGAGAAATTTCTAATACTAATAATTTTCAACAAACCAATATAGAAGGAGTTAAGACTCTCTATAAAGCTAGCATTGATTCAAAAGTAAATTTATTCATCCAACTGAGTAGTGGTGGTATTTATTCAGATTTATCAAAAGGAGAAATTACAGAGCAAACTCAGATTTGCGGAAAGAATGATTATGAAAAAAGCAAAATTGAAATTGAAGAATGGTTAAAAAAGCAAACGGGCATCAAAACAGTTTTACTAAGGCCTACTACTGTTTACGGAGCAGAAATGCCAAATGATTCTCTTAAGGGTTTATTTAGAGCCATATTAAATAAAAAATTCTTTCATATTGGAAGCAAGAAATCTTATAGTTGCTACATCAGTATTGATAATCTTGTTAGTGCAATCATACTTCTTATAGAAGAAAGAAGTAAATTGATAAATAAGATTGGTCATTATCATGCATATAACTTATCTCATGATATCTTTTATCAGGACTTTATTGCATTCGCTGCAAAAGCATTGAACTCAAAGCAAAGCTTTTATAGATTTCCTCTTTGGCTAATTTTATTTTTGTTAAATGTAAATAAATTCTCATTCAATTTGGAACTACCTTTGACGAAAAATCGAGCAAAAACTTTATCTAGAAGATCAACTTTTTCCTCACAAAAATTTCAACAAGATTTTTCTTGGTCTCCCTTAAAGACGCATAATGAGTCTATTAAAGAATGTGTAGATAAATGGTTTTAAATAAAAAGATTATTTTCATATCGACAGTTCCTTTAGCATTGAAGCCTATTGAAAAAATTATAGGCAAATTGAAAGATAAAAATAATATCATCTTGATAACAAACACTTCTGACCCTGAAAATGAGTTTCTAGAAATCCTTCCAAAGGATGTACAAATTATAAATTCTAGTATGAAAAGAGATATCAATATTCTTAATGATTTGAAAACTCTTTCTTTGCTTTTATATTATCTTTGGAGGGAAAAACCAAATATGGTTTTTACAATATCTCCTAAGGCAGGATTGTTGGGAATCCTTGCGTCCAAGATAATGCTCGTTCCTATAAGAATTCATGCTTACACAGGGCAAGTATGGCAAACAAAAAATGGTCTTCAAAGGCATCTGCTGAGATTTTTAGACAAAATTATTTATGTATTTTCTTCAAAGGTATTAATTGATAGTGCTTCACAAAAGGATTTTTTAATATCGAATAATGTAATAAAAGAAAAAAAATCAAATGTATTAGGAAATGGCTCTATTTCTGGAGTGGATTTTGATAGGTTTTTTCCTAATGCAGATGAAAGACAAAAATTAAGAAATAATAACAATATTTCTAATGAAGATATTGTTTTTTTATTTGCAGGAAGAATAAATCAAGATAAAGGTATCATTGAACTTATAAAGTCATTCAACAATGTACACGAGGTTTGCAAAAATACTTTTTTATGGCTTTTAGGTCATCCAGAAATAGAAATTAATAAACTTAAAGAATTGATAAATGATGAAGCTGTCAATTCAATTAGGTTCTTTCCTTACTCAAATTCACCAGAATCTTTTATGGCTGCAGCAGATATATTTTGTTTGCCAAGCTATAGAGAAGGTTTTGGAGCCGCAGTTATAGAGTCGGCTGCTTGTGGTATTCCCACTATTGGCACCAAGATTTATGGTTTAACTGATGCAATTATAGATGGCGAAACGGGAATATTAGTCAAAGTGCAAGATATTAATAGCTTAACTGAAGCCATGCTAACTCTAGTGAAGAACAAAGAAATGAGATTTAAATTAGGAAATCAAGCAATGTTGAGGGCAAAGAAAGTTTTTAACCAAGAAGTTGTAATTTCTAAAATATTAAATTTTCTAGAAGCAGAATTGGAATAATATAAATTTAATATAATATTCATCTTAAATGAATAGGATTTCAAATTAAAAAAAATGAGTAGAATTTCTGATTTATTCTTTGCTATTACAGCAAGCTTCTTGCTTTTGACCCCATTTTTGTTTATTGCAATAATGATAAAGCTATCTTCTCCAGGGCCTATATTCTTTTGGTCCAAAAGAGTAGGAATTAATAATACTAATTTCTTTATGCCTAAATTTAGAACCATGAGAATAGAAGCACCAAATGTTGCTACTGATAAATTAGATCAGCCTGAAAAATATATAACCTCTTTAGGATTTTTTCTTAGAAAAAGTAGCTTAGATGAGCTCCCTCAATTGTATTCCATATTAAAAGGAGAAATGAGTTTTATTGGACCAAGACCAGCTTTATTTAATCAATACGACTTAATCGAACTTAGAAATAAATATAAGATTAACAAACTTACGCCTGGGATAACCGGTTGGGCACAAGTCAATGGAAGAGATGAGATTACACTTCAACAAAAAGTAAATTTAGAAAAGGCTCACTTGGAAAATAAAAGCTTTTCTTTTAATTTTTTAATTATTTATAAAACTGTTATCAAGATTATTAAGCAAGAAAACGTATCTCATTGAGATTTATTAATAACCGTCCACGTATTTAGATATTTCACTAGAAATGTTGGAATAGTCAATAGTATTTCCTAAATTACCAATTTTATCCTTCAATGATTTGATTTCATCAAGAGGAAAACTTTTTTCTATTCCCTTACTTATTTTTGGATTATTAGTTTTTATGGGATTACTACTTAAAAGAAGTTCTTCATAAAGTTTTTCACCAGGCCTAAGTCCAGAAAAAACAATTTCTATACCTTTTTTACTGCCTTTTTCTGCAACAGAATTTCCAGACAGTCTAATCATTCTTTTTGCAAGATCCAAAATTTTAAGTGGGTTACCCATATCCAAAAGAAAAACTTCTCCTCCTCTTGCTAAGAAGCTAGCTTGTATGACTAAAGAAGAGGCCTCTTCGATAGTCATAAAAAACCTATTAACATTTTCATCAGTTACAGTCACTGGACCACCTTCATTGATTTGATCCCAAAATAAAGGCACGACAGAGCCTGAGGAATTTAATACATTACCGAATCTGACCATTGAGAAGCTAGTTTTATTATTATCTTTATTTTGAAACCCTTGAAGGGAAAGTTCTGCCAACCTCTTTGATGCGCCCATGATGTTTGTAGGATTCACTGCCTTATCAGTGGAGATTAAAGTGAAGCTTTTTAATTTATTTCTATAGGCAATTTCACACAGATTAAACGTAGCAATGAAATTATTTTTTAATGCCATTGAATAATTCTTATAATCTTGTAAAAGCGGAACATGTTTATATGCAGCAGCGTGATAAATCATGTTCACTTTTTCATTTTGAATTATTTCTTCTATTGATTTTTCATCAGTGACATCTCTTAGGTAAAACTTCATATTTTTGAAATTAGAAAACTCTTTGAATGATTGTTCTAATTTATAAAGATTAAATTCTGAATTATCTATAAATATTAGACTCTGAGGTTTTAATTCTGAAAGTTTTTTACTTATTACAGACCCAATTGAACCTCCTGCGCCTGTTACTAATATATTTGTATCATCAAGTTTTATATCTGAGATATCTATTTCATTTTCATGCGGATCTCTTTTAATTAAGTCATTTACATCTAAGTTATTTATAGAAAGTTTTGTTTCTAATGATCCGTAATTTAATGGGATAGTCTTTACGTGAATCTCTTCTTTTTCCAATTCAGAAATAATCTTACTTCTGACTGTTGAAGGAATTTTTATCATCGCCATTACAACAATTAGATTAGGGTATTCTTTTTTTACTTTAGAGACTTTAGAAATTCCACCTAAAACCCTGTATCCAAGAATTTTAAATTTTTTAATTTTTTTATTGTCATCAATAAATCCAAGAATTCTAAATTTTTCATTTAAGCTAATTGAAGCAGCGGTTTCCATCCCAGCTTGGCCTGCGCCATAAATTAATATTGGGGTTCTTTTTTCATCTGATTGTTTAGAGAGAACAACATAAGCTAAAGATCTTATTAAAACAAAATAAAATGTAATATTTATTAAAAGACTAATGCCAGCTGCAATACTTAAAACAAAATCCTGACTGTCAATCAAAATCAAAATACTAATGATAAGACAAAATAAAATAGTACCTACCAGACGTTCATAGCCTATGAAACTTCTTGCTGGATTAGATCTAAAGAAAGATTTATAGCCATTAAGAAGGTAAGTAACAATGACTGCAATTAAGGAAAGAAAAAATATATTTAAAAGAGGGTATTTCGAATAAAGAGCTAGTATAGGATAGTTGCCGACTTCTCTACAAATCTCATCACAAATTAACTTAAAAAATATGTAAGAAAAAATAAAAGTTATATTGTAAGCAAAAAGATCACTTAAAATAAGTAGAAGGCTTTTTTGATCTCTAGATCTATATATTAAAAAATTTCTGAGAAGTTCTATCATTTTTTGAATTTTTGTTTAAACAGTACTTGTTTATTATAATCAATCAAAGGGAATAGATTTTGAAAAAAATATATAAATTAAAAAAAGTAGTAATTCCTATTGCGGGCTTAGGAACTCGAATGCTTCCAGCAACAAAAGCTATCCCAAAAGAAATGCTACCTATTGTCGATAAGCCTATCATACAGTACGTTGTTGAAGAGGCAGTTGAAGCAGGGTTTAAAGAAATTATCTTTATAACCCACTCAAGTAAATCTTCAGTCGAAAATCATTTTGATACAAGTTTCGAACTAGAGGCGGCATTAGAAAAAAGACTCAAGAGATCAGCTTTAAAAGAAATTAGATCAATTTCTAAGTTGAATGTATTAATTCATAGTGTAAGACAAGGCGAGGCTAAGGGTTTAGGTCATGCCATTCTTTGTGCAAAAACCATTATAGGGAAAGAGCCATTTGCCGTGATGTTGCCTGATATGGTAATCGATGGTTCTAAAAATAATAATCTATCAATCATGAAACAGGAGTTTGAGAAAACTGCAGTTTCATCAATACTTCTAGGCAATGCAAAAAAAGAAGATTTTAATAAGTATGGACTCGCTAAAGTCAAAAGAATACCTAAAGAAAAATTTTTTCAGATTACAAAAATGGTGGAAAAACCAACTTTTTCAAAAGCACCCTCAAATCTTTTTGCGGTAGGAAGATATATATTGAGTAATGAAATTTTTAATTTCTTATCGAAAGTTAAGCCTGATAAATCAGGCGAGATTCAATTAACTAATGCAATTGATTCATACATTCAGAATAAAAACAATGTTTTAGGCTTTAATCTAAATGGCAGAGTTTTTGATTGCGGTGAAAAAATAGGTTTGCTTATAGCTAATATAGAATTCGCTAAAAAAGATAAAAATTTGAGTAAAAGTTTATCTAAATATTTAAACAAATAGCTAACTAGGATAAAAGGTTTCACTCATGCAAATAAATAAAGTTGCAGATACTAAAGAAGCATTAGAGGTAGCACTTCTTGAATTAATTTCTTCTCTAAATGATAAAAAACTTATAAACATTGCATTCACAGGAGGAAGGTTTGGTAAAACTTTTTTGATGCATTTAAACAAAATGGCATTAGACCTAAGGAATGCAAGTATTTATTTAACAGATGAAAGGATTACTAACCAAGAAAATGAAAAAAATAGCACTATACTTCTACCAATTCTAAGAAGATTAGAGAATTTTAACCATAATACATTTTTTGATTTTTCAGAACCAAATTTGAATACATTTAATTTTCCCAAAAATTTAGATCTTTGTTTCTTAAGTCTTGGAGAAGATGGTCACTTAGCGGGAGATTTCTTTAAATCAAAAAACTTGAATAATTTTATTTGTCATACAGATCAGGCTCCAAAACCTCCAAGAAAAAGAATTAGTTTTAGAGCAGATTGGCTTTTCAAATCAAAAAAAATTATTTTAATAGTTTTAGGTAAATCAAAAAAGAATGCTTTCAAAAAACTTATTTGTGGAAATGGGTATCATTCAAAATCTTTTCTTAAATGTTCTAATGAAATCATTATAATCACAGATATTATCTAATTAATATTTATGGATGTAAGTTGATAAGAGCATTAAAAAATTTATTTGGTCGAAAAAAAAAGAAAGCCATAAATTTTGTTTCATCTGACTCAGACGTTAAAGAATTCCTAGAGATAATACATTCAGAAAAAATCTTTTGTGTAGATACAGAATTTGATTGGAGAACTACTTATCTTCCTAAATTATCTTTGATACAAATTGCATCTAAAGAAAATATTTTTTTATTTGATTGTTTAAAATATCTTCCAAAGAAAGTTCTTAAATCAGTTTTTGAAAATTCAGAGTATCTCAAAATTTTTCACTCAGTCAGAAGTGATACAACTGTACTAAAAAATTGTTTAGAAATAGATTCTAGGAATGTTTTTGATATTCAGGTTGCAGAAAAAAATTTAAATCTTGGAAATACAGAAAGTTACGCAACACTAGTTTCAAAATATATAGGAAAAAATATAGATAAAAGTGAAACTAACTCTAACTGGTTAAAAAGGCCGTTAGGTCAAAAACAAATTGAATATGCGGCTAATGATGTAGCTTATTTGATGGAGATTTTCTATTTACAAAAAAAAATTCTCAAGAAAAAAGATCTGTTCAGAAAAGTTTTAGAAAATTCTGAAAATGAAGCTAGGTTAGGTAATCAAGATCTCATGATAGCGAGATTAAAAAAGCAAAAAAGAAAACTTTCTAAAAGACAAAAACAAATTTTTTTATGGAGAGAAGAAACCGCTAAAAAAGAAAATATTCCACCTAGTTTTTTATTTAAGAATAAGCATTTAATTATGCTTTCAAATCTAACGGAAGATGAAAAAAATTTAGAATCTAAGCTAATGAAAATTCTTGGAGATACAAAATGGTCAAAAAATTTTATAGCAAAACTTTTTTAATATGTTTTTTTGGATTATTTATTTAACTTTATCTTTCGCCATAGCATTTCTATTTTCCATGTTAGTGAAAAAAAGATCTCTTAAATTTTTATTATTTTTCATATCCCTAGGATTATTGTCTGCAATTTGGTTCAAGAACCCAGGATCTTCAGAAATAGCTCCGGTAATTTCGATTTTATTTCTTGAGAATACAATACTAGAGAGTCAAGGAATAATGAGATTAATAAGACCGCTTTCTTTGTTTGCCTTAATAGGATTTATTACTTCAATATTATTTTGGATCTTCAAGTCTAAAAATTAAGAACTTCAGGTTGAATCTCTTTCTTAGATAAATCGACGATTCCAATTTGATTTTTTCCTTTCAAAATACCAGCACATTCTCCTGGGTTAAAAATGATAGTTTCATTATTTTTCTCTAATCTATATCGATGAGTATGGCCATGAAATATAATGTCATTCTCGGAAAGCATTTTTTCTGTAATTAATTCTGGATGATGAATAACTGAAATATTTTTGTCTTTTAGTCTGGTAAAAAAAGGCTCCGTATTTATCTCACAATCAAAATCTCTGGATGCTTGTCGCAATCCCTCTTCCTCGCCGATATCATTATTGCCTAGTACAGCAATAATAGGGCAGTTGAGGGCTTTGAATTCTAAAAGAGATTTAGGTAAAGAAATGTCACCAGTGTGGAAAACTAAATCTGCTCTATTTTCATTGAAAATAGAGCAGATAATAGAAATATTTTTGAGGTTATTATGCGTATCTCCTGTTACGCCGATAATCACTAAGTTAAACTTTTTCTAAAATATGGATACCGCAAGCAGTTCCAAGACCAATTACATGGGTCATTCCAAGTCTAGCGCCTTCAACTTGTCTTTTACCTGCCTCACCTCTCAAATGAGTGCAAACTTCATAAATATTTGCTATTCCTGTTGCCCCAAGCGGATGTCCTTTTGATAAAAGACCGCCTGAAACGTTAACAGGTACTTTACCGCCAAGCTCAACATGACCTTCGTCAATCATTCTTCCTGCCTCACCATCTTTACAAAGACTCAGGTTTTCGTAATGAAGCATTTCTGCTGTTGCAAAACAGTCATGAAGTTCAACCAAGTTTATGTCTTCTGGACCTACTCCAGCCATCTCATACGCCTGTTCAGCAGCTAATCTAGTACAAGCATTTACATCAGGCATAACTAAGTCTCTATCAGTATAAGGATCACTGGCAAGAGCTGAAGCTTTGACTCTAACAGCTCTTTCCATGCCAAGTTCTTTTGCTTTTTTCTCAGATACTAAAACGGCAGCTGCAGAACCATCAACATTAACTGAGCACATAAGTTTTGTATTTGGGTAGGAAATCATTTCTGCATTCATTACGTCATCTAAAGGAGTTTCAATTTGATACATTGCCTTTGGGTTGAGTGTTGAGTGATGATGGTTTTTAACAGAAATTTTAGCAAACTGCTCAAAAGTCGTTCCATATTCTTTAGAATGTTCCATTCCTGCTTCAGCAAACACGCAAGGCATAGTTCCAGATCCCAGTAAGCCTTCCTTAGGTATTCCATCTCCTCCACCTGTTCCACCTAAAAGCCCTTTACCCATTTGTTCTACTCCAACAGCTAGAACAACATCATAGATCCCAGCCTTAATTGACATCCAAGCTTCTCTGAAGGCAGTAGCTCCAGTTGCACATGCATTTGCACAATTAACTACTGGTATTCCTGTTTGACCAATTTCTTGAAGTATCCTTTGTCCTACCATAGCATTAGCTTGACCCAAGTTTCCGCAATACATTGCTTGCATATCTTTGATTGTTAATCCGGCATCATCTAAAGCCAATAAAGCAGCTTCGGCTCCAATATTTGGGACAGTTCTATCAGGAAATCTCCCAAATTTAATCATATCTACCCCAACAACATATACATCACTCATAATATCTCCTGTTAATTATGTAATTTTAAGCTGGTTCGAAGAAGTAACTCAAGTATGAATTACCATCTTTATCTTTTCTTCCTAAAGCATCTTTATATGTAATTTTTACTGGCATATCAAATTCTATCTTTTCTGGATCTGGCTCGATATTTATTAAATTACCTTTCACTGTACCTCCTCCGTCTAGGTCAACTATGGCAGATACGTAAGGCACATCAATTCCAGGAAAAGATCTACAAACTATAGAAAATGAATGAAGTTTTCCAGTTTCACTCAGCTTTACTGCCGTCATCTTATCTCTTGCGAAACATTTTGAGCAAACACTTCTCTCTCCTAAGAATATTGCGCTACAAACGTCGCATTTATATCCTTCAAGATAAGGGTCTCCTTTTTCTGGAATTTTTAAATAACCAACTGCCGGTAATAAATTTTTTGATTCTGTCACAAGTTCTCCGCTATTATTAATTATGAATTTAATTAAAATTTTCAACTAATTTGAACCATTTGTAAATAATTATGAGTTTATGGGGTAGCGTTATTGGTGGACTTGTAGGGTTCACAATGTTGGGTCCTTTGGGGGCTTTAGTAGGCGGCGTTATAGGTTCAAAAATATCTGGAAATACTTCTTTTACTAGAAGAAAGCCTAATAACTTAGATAAGCAAGTTGCCTTTTTCGCTGCTTTATTTGCTTGTTTAGCTAAATTAGCTAAAGCAGACGGAAGAGTAAGCGAAGAAGAAATATTTAAAGTTGAAGAAATTATATCGTCAAAACTTAATTTATCTGAAGAACATAGAATATTTGCAATAAATATTTTTCAAAAAGCAAAGGATGATCAGGTAGATTTTGAAGATTATGCTTCTCAGCTTTTTAGTATTTTAAAATCCAGTCCAAATTCTCTTCTTATTTTCTATGAATTATTATTTGAGTTAGCTTTAGCTGATGGGGAGCTCCACCAAAAGGAAAATGAACTTCTTCAAAAGATTCCAAAAATATTTAACTTCAGCTATGAAACATATGAAGAGCTTTATAAAAAATATGTATCAGGAAAATTAGATTATTATAAGATTTTGGGAGTAAAAAAGGGCGATTCTTTTCAAGTAATAAAAAAAGCATACTTAAGGAAAAGAAAAGAGTTTCATCCAGATACTTTAGTATCAAAAGGGTTGCCAGATGAATTAATAGAAAAAGCAAAGGAAAAATTTATCGAAATTCAAGAAGCTTACGAAGAAATAGAAAAAAACTTACAAAAATGATATTTTTCATTCATGAATATATTAAAAAACTTTCTTTTTGGGTTTAATTCTTTTTTAAGTCGTTTGTCGTCAGTAGATTTTTTAATTCTCTTTTCAGTAAGAGTTTATTTATTTTTTATATTTTGGGGTGCTGGAACTTCTGCGAATAAGATCTTATGGGAAGAAGGGCTTCCAAAAGTAAACCCAAGATTTTCAGAGTTCTTGGGACCTGAGGGCCAAGATAATTTAAATTTTATTTTTCCCACCTTTTTTGCTTGGTTAGCTATATTAGCTGAAGCAGGCGGAGCAGTTTTACTATTGATCGGTCTTTTTACAAGATGGGCAACACTTCCAATAATATTTACAATGTTTGTGGCTGCATATTTTCACTATCCAAATGGATGGAATAAAGATGCGGGTGGCTATGAAATGGCTGCAACATATATTCTATTACTTGCTATTCCTCTATTTTGTGGTCCTGGTAAATATTTATCATTAGATTATTGGGTGACTAAAAATAAGTGATAGAAAAAGAAAATATCACTTCAATACCTCTTTTGAAGATAGTTTCTATTTTTGATGAAGTAGAAAAAGTTAATTTGATAGATTGGAATGCTATGAGTTTATCCACAACAGATGAAAATGGCCAGCCAAGTTCAAGAATTGTTTTATTAAAAAAAATCTCTGAAGAGGGTCTATTTTTCTATACTAATTACAACAGCAAAAAAGGACAGGAAATTTCTAAGAATCCAAAAGTTTGCCTAAATTTTTGGTGGAGAGAGATTAAGAAACAAATAAGAATCGAAGGGATAATAAATAAAACATCAGATGAAGAATCTGATAAATATTTTGATTCAAGACCTTTGAAATCTAGAGTTTCCGCCATAATTTCTAATCAAAGTTCAAAAATTAACTCTTATGAAGAACTTGCAGAAAAAATAGAAAATTATCTCAAGGAAAAGGATGAATCCTTGGTAAAAAGGCCTCCACATTGCGGAATGTATGTAGTTTCGCCTAAAACTATAGAATTTTGGGAAGAAAGACCTAATAGGACTCATGAAAGATTAAAATTTGAATTGATTGAGGAGAGCGAATGGGTTAGCTTTCTTCTATCTCCGTAATAATTTATAATCAAATCAATGATTTTTTTTAGGCCCCTCGTATAGGTCAAAACTATGGTATCAATTACGCTCCCTGATAATTCAGTTAAAAAATTTGAGTCGCCTATTTCTATTGAAGATGTAGCTTTATCTATTGGTTCAGGCCTTCACAAAGCTACAGTAGCAGGAAAGATTAATGGTGTTTTAAGAGATGCGTCTGATTTAGTTGAAAATGACTGCTCTTTAGAAATTATTAAAAATACAGATCAAGAGGGAATAGAAATCATAAGACACTCTTGTGCTCATCTTTTTGGACACGCAATAAAACAGCTATTTCCTGAGGCTAAAATGGCTATTGGTCCTGTCATAGACAAAGGTTTTTATTATGATATAGATCTAGCAGAAAAACTTTCTGAGGAAGATCTTTCTAAAATTGAAAAAAGGATGTTTAAGCTTGCATCTTCCGAATATAAAGTAGAAAAGAAAATTGTTTCAAAAAAGGAAGCAAAAAAAGTTTTTAAAGACCGAAAAGAGCCTTACAAATTAGAGATAATAGATGGTATTCCTGAAGAGGAAATTATTGCTCTTTACCATCACGAAGAATACATAGACATGTGTAAGGGCCCCCATGTCACATCTATGCATCACTTAAAAAGCTTTAAACTTCTTAATATCTCAGGTGCTTATTGGAGAGGAGATTCCAAAGGAAAAATGCTTCAAAGAATATATGGAACAGCTTGGAATTCGGATAAGGAGTTAAAAAAACACTTAAGCAATCTTGAAGAAGCAGCCAAGAGAGATCATCGAAAATTAGGCCAAAAATATGACCTTTTTCATTTTCAGGAAGAGGCTCCTGGAATGGTATTTTGGCACCCAAAAGGGTGGGCTTTATTTAGGGTTTTAGAAGATTTTGTAAGAGAAAAATTACTAATATCTGATTATGAAGAAATTAAGACTCCTCAAGTTGTTGATAGAAAGCTTTGGGAAAAATCAGGGCATTGGGATAAGTATCGAGAAAATATGTATATTACAGAGATTGATGAGGAACATGCAAAAGAAAAAAGAGTAAATGCCTTGAAACCAATGAGCTGTCCCTGTCATGTTCAAATTTATAACAAAGGGCTTAAGTCATACAGAGATTTACCAATTCGATATTCTGAGTTTGGCTCTTGTCATAGATACGAAGCCTCAGGAACTTTGCATGGACTAATGAGGGTTCGACAAATGACCCAAGATGATGGTCATATATTTTGTACAGAAGATCAATTAGAGTCGGAAGCTAAAAAATTCATTGATATCCTCTCAGGTATGTATAAGGAATTAGGTTTTGAAAAGCTTAATATCAAATTGTCCACCAGACCTGAAGTGAGAGTAGGATCAGATGAAGTTTGGGACAAGGCTGAATTATCTTTGGAGAACGCTATTAAGAATCAAGGAATTCCTTATGAAATAGCGGAAGGAGATGGAGCTTTTTATGGCCCCAAATTAGATTTTGTATTAACAGACTCTTTGAGTAGAGAATGGCAATGTGGAACGATGCAGGCTGATTTCAATATGCCAGAAAGATTAGATGCTAGCTACGTTGGAGAAGATGGAAACAGACATAATCCTGTAATGATTCACAGAGCTTTCTTAGGTTCCTTTGAGCGGTTTATAGGAATCCTGATCGAACAATATGGAGGAGACTTTCCTGTTTGGTTATCTCCAATACAAGCCACGATAGTCAATATTTCAGAAAAACATGCTGAAAAAACCATTGAAATAGCAAATATCCTCAAGAATAACGGATTTAGGGTCAATTCGGACTTGAGGAATGAGAAAATCGCTTATAAAATTCGCCACCACTCTATGCAGAAGATTCCATACATCTTAGTCATAGGTGATAAAGAACTAGAGGAGAATGTAATCTCTGTTAGAGACAGGTCAGGAAATGATCTAGGAAAAATGACAGTAAATGCGTTCAGTGAAATGTTAATTAAAAAAATTGAATCCAAGGAGGTTTAATTGGTAGAAATCAGATTTGGTCTTTGTGACTGCAGTTAAGTTATGGCTTTAGCTAAAAAAAATTATAGAAAAGTTAATAAACAGCCGATTAATAAATATATTAAAGCAGAGAAAGTAAGGTTAATTTCAAATGAAGGCGAGCAACTAGGAATAAAAAAACTAGAAGATGCTCTCGAGTTGGCAAAAAAGGAAACTTTAGATCTTGTGCAATTAAGTGATAATCAAGATATTCCTGTTTGTAAATTGATGAATTATGGAAAACACTTGTTCGATAAAAAGAAACAAAAGTCAGCATCAAAGAAAAAACAGAAAAAAACTCAAGTTAAGGAAATAAAATTTAGGCCCGGTACCGAAGAAAATGATTATCAAATTAAACTAAAAAGTATCATAAAATTTTTAGGCGAAGGAGACAAAGCAAAAATAACAATGAGGTTTAGAGGTAGAGAAATGGCTCATCAAAATATAGGGTTTGATTTACTTAAAAGAGTGGAAGAAGATCTATCTTCAGTAGGGACTGTAGAGCAAGCCCCATTGTCTGAAGGGAGACAATTAGTAATGCTTTTAAGTCCAAATAAAAAAAAATAAGGAAAAACGATGCCAAAAATAAAGGTTCATAGCGGAGCAGCAAAAAGATTCAAGAAAACTGGCTCAGGAATTAAAAGAAAAAAGGCCAATAAGAGTCATATTCTTACTAAAATGACCACTAAGTCAAAAAGACAGTTAAGGGGAACAACATCTTTAGCTTCCGGAGACGAAAGACTAGTTAAAAGAATGTTCAAGGAGAAATCATAATGGCTAGAGTGAAAAGAGGGGTTGAATCGAGAAGAAAACATAAAAAAGTTTTGAAACTAGCCAAAGGCTATAGAGGTGCTAGAAGCAGAACTTTTAAAGTTGCTAAACAGGCTGTGACTAGAGCAGGCCAATACGCATATAGGGACAGAAGAGTTAAAAAAAGAGATTTTAGATCCTTGTGGATTATAAGGATTAATGCTGCTGTTAGAGAAAATGGCATGTCATATAGTAAATTCATGTCCGCATTAAAAAAAATGGACATTGATTTAGATAGAAGAGTTCTTGCCAGTTTAGCGTCTGAGGATAAAGAGGCTTTTTCAAATCTAGTTACTCTTGCTAAAGAAAATGCAGCATAATGAAGCATGGATTTAGCTTCTCTAAAGAAAAATCTTGAAAAAGATTTCAGTGAATTATCTTCAAAAAAAGAACTCCAAGATTTAAAGGTTAAGTATCAAGGCAAAAAGGGTATTCTTACCAACCTTTCCAAATCAATAAAATCTGTAAAAGCTTCCGATAGACCTAAAGTTGGAAGAGATTTAAGTGAAATAAGAAATATTTTTGAAAAGAAACTTTTATCAGCATTAAGTGAGATAAAAAAACGAGATATTCAAACCGCAATAAATCAAGAAAAAGTAGATATTTCTCTTCCTGCTTCTTTTAATTCTGAAGGACAATTACACCCCATAACCAAGACCATTGAAAAAATATCTATTTTTTTTGCCTCAAGAGGTTATCTTGTTGAAGATGGGCCAGAAATAGAAACCGAGCATTACAATTTTGATGCTTTGAATATCCCATCAGATCACCCAGCAAGAGACATGCATGACACCTTTTATCTACAAGGAAAGAAGCTTCTTCGGACCCATACTTCACCTGTACAAATTCGAGCTATTAAAAAAAGAGGTGCTCCCTTAAGAATTATTTGTCCGGGAAAAGTTTATCGCAGTGATGCTGATAAAACTCACACACCAATGTTTCATCAGATAGAAGGTTTGGTTATAGATGAGAAAATAAATTTCGGTCACCTCAAAAAAGAAATTATGACTTTTATTGAGTTTTTCTTTGGTCCAGATACTAAATCTAGGTTTAGACCTTCTTACTTTCCATTCACAGAGCCATCTGCTGAAGTAGACATAATGGATGAAAAAACAAAAAAATGGTTAGAGATAATGGGATGCGGTCTCGTACATCCTAATGTCTTAAAAATTGCGGGAGTAAATCCAAGAAAGTATTCAGGCTTTGCTTTTGGTCTAGGTATTGAAAGAATGGCTAAATTATTTTATGAAATAGATGACATGAGATCCTTATATTCAAACGACATAAAATTTTTATCTCAATAAAAAATGAAAATTTTATATTCTCAAATTGCAAAGAGATTTCAAAATAAACCTCCTATTCATAAGTTTTGTGATGACTTAACAATGCTTGGTATAGAGGTTGATTCAGTGAAGAGGCAAAAAAATGATTATGTTATAGATTTTGATATAACGCCTAATCGTGGAGATTGCTTTTCAATTGATGGTTTAGTTAGGGATTATGCCGCTTACAAGAAAATTAAACTTAAAAAAGAAAAAATATCTTTCAAAGCCTCAAATATCTCTTTTTCTAAAAAAATTACATTAAATGCAAAAGACGCTTGTCCAATATATTCTTCTATTATTTTGAGAGATATAAATTTAGTGCAAAAGAATGGTAAAAAGAAAAAACTTCCTGATTACATTTCTAAAAGTTTAAAAGCAGCTGAAATTAATTCGATACATCCTTTAGTTGATATCATAAATTTTGTTATGTTAGAAACAGGTCAACCGATGCATGTTTTTGATTTGGATCAAATAGATGGTGATCTACAAGTAAGATATGCAAAACCTAAAGAAAAAATAAAAATATTGGCAGGAGATAAGTTATCTTTAAAACCAGACTGTCTAGTAATTGCAGATGAAAAAAGTCCTATAGCATTTGCTGGAATTTCAGGCAGTTCTTCACACTCAGTATCTAAAAAAAGCAAAAACTTTTTAATAGAGTCAGCATTTTTTAGTCAAAAAACAATTCGAGGCAAGGCAAGAAAATATGGTTTTCAAACAGATGCTTCTCAAAGATTTGAAAGAGGAGTTGATTTTAATCTTCATACTAAAGCTTTAAAAGTAGCAGTTAATTTAATAAATGAAATTTATGGATGTAAATATTCTCAAATAAAAACAGCTTTAAATTCATATATGCCTAAAAATAAAATAATTAATACTAAAATTGAAGTTATAAATCAAAAACTGGGTTTAAAACTTAAAGAAAACCAAATCATCAATCTGCTAAGCCCCCTAGGCATAAAACTAAAGGAAAAAAACTCCAAGTCTATTATGTTTGAAACTCCTAGCCATAGATATGATTTAGAGATTGAGGAGGATTTAGTAGAAGAGGTAGCAAGGTTGGTTGGCTATGATAATCTGCCCCTGCACGATCAGTATTTTTCTCCTCAAAAACATGAGGATTCGAATTCAAGGTTTTTAAATGACTTAAAACAGCTTATGGTTAATAAAGGCTTTTTAGAGGTCATAAATTACTCATTCTTGGATTCTAAGACATTAGAAAAATTTAATCTAAACAAAGGTACCATAGAGCTAAAAAACCCACTCAACAAAAGCCTAAGTACCATGAGAACATCTCTATTACCCTCTATGGTAAGTAACTTAGAATACAATACAAAGAGGAATGAGCAATTCATTAAGATCTTTGAAATTGGAAAAGTTTTCTCTAAAGAAATAAGGAATCTAGAAAAAATGAATTTTTCAGCATTAGTTTACGACAATGAAAAATATAAAAATTGGAATGTAAAATCAGATTTTGGCTTTTATTATTTAAAATCCATAGCTGAAGATATACTAAAGTTCACTAATCAGAAGAATTATTCTTTTATAGCTTCTTCTGAAGCTTCTTATCATCCAAATATATCTGCCGATATTTATTTAGGAAAAAATAAAATTGGCAGTATTGGGGAAATCCATCCTGCTCTATTAAAAAAAACTGACTTAAAAAAACCTTTTCATATATTGGAGTTTGAACTGGATCTTTTAGAAAGGCAGGATCAAAAAATTTTAAAAAATGCTTCTATATTCCCATCCATACAGAGAGACTTTTCATTTGAGGTTTCAAAGTCAGTCAATTTTGATGAAATAGAAAAATTAATTAAAGAATCTACAAGCGCGCATTTAAAAAATGTCAAAATTTTTGATGTATACACCGGCACAAATATCTCTGCAGGAAATAAAAGTATCGCTCTCAAAGTAACTTGGGAGTCTAGTAAAAGAACATTAATAGATGAAGAAATAACTAAGGAAAGTGCAAAAATCGTCTCATCTCTCAAAAAAAAGTTTAAAGCAATTTTAAGATAGTTATGACATTAACTAAGGCAAGTTTGGTAAAGATACTTAAGGAAAAACTGGGATTACCAAAAAAAGACTGTCAGCTGATTATTGAGGCATATTTTGAGGAAATTTCCAATGGCTTGGCAAATGGGGAAGAAATTAAGATACCAAAACTAGGTAATTTTTCTATAAAACACAAAAAGAGTCGCCCAGGAAGAAATCCAAAAACAGGAGAATCCTACAAAATTTCTGATAGAAATGTAGTCTCTTTTAAATCATCAAAAAAACTAAGAGATATTTTATAGTTTTGGAGATTAATTTAGAAAAATTACCTGACCAAAAATATTTCTCTATGAATGAGGCTGTAGAAATTTGTTCACTTAAGTCTCACACACTTAGGTATTGGGAAAAAGCATTTGAAGAGTTATTTCAAGTTAAGAGAATTTCTAATAGAAGGATGTATGAAAAGAAAGATTTAATGATGTTTTTGAAAATTAAAGATTTAAGTACAAAAGGAATGAATCTCAAAGCGATAAAAAGAAAATTCAGAGATGGGGAAATAGAAATAAATCTAGATGTAGAGGTTTTAGATTCATTAAAAGAAGTTTTGAAAATTCTTAAAACTTAGACGGGGTGTAGCGCAGCCTGGTAGCGCACTTGACTGGGGGTCAAGTGGTCGTGGGTTCAAATCCCGCCACCCCGACCATTTTTAGGATATT
>MDTD01149620.1_pt1 | contig 24866 bp, 25 predicted proteins | sample 811221 | NCBI WGS metagenome assembly MDTD01 (sample SAMN05326646, study PRJNA326480) | marine metagenome | isolation source: seawater | place: Pacific Ocean: South West | collected 2011 | reverse complement strand
CCTGTCAATGCAGACCCCACCCAGATCCATCAGGTCCTGATCAATCTGTGTACCAATGCCTCCCATGCCATGAGCGAAAACGGCGGGACCCTGTCCATCCGTCTTTCCCGGACCTGTCTGGACCAAGACGATGCCAGGCGCCTTGACGATATACATCCGGGAAAATATGCAACGCTGTCCATCAGTGACACCGGCCACGGGATTGATGCCACCACCCTGGCAAAAATATTTGATCCATATTTCACCACAAAAGAGGTGGGCAAGGGGACCGGGATGGGACTTGCCGTGGTTCTGGGTATCGTTAAAAACCATAACGGAGCGATAACGGTGGACAGCCTTCCTGGCCACGGCAGCACATTCACCCTATTCTTTCCGTTGGTTGATGAACGCCCGACCCCGGCAGAAACCACCGAGCCGCCCCCGCCAAAGGGCACCGGCCGGATTCTTCTGGTTGACGATGAGCCCGCCATTCTCACCTTGACCCAAAACCAACTGTCGTCCCTGGGCTATGAAGTGGAAACGCATGATGATCCTCTGGATGCCCTGATCGCGGTTCAAGCTGCGCCTGAACGCTTCGATCTTCTCATCACGGACATGACGATGCCGCACATGACCGGTGACCAGCTTATCCGTGAGGTTCGAACGATAAATCCTGCTCTGCCGGTGCTGCTGTGTACCGGGTACAGCGAGAAAATGGACCGGGAAGGTTCCCGGGAACTCGGGGTGGAAGGATATCTTGAAAAACCAATCAGAAAAAACCAATTGGCCCGCGTAATCAAAACGATCATTGAACCGGATTTGCGATAAACAAATTGATTCGGTTGCGAATTTTGGGTAAGCTGATCCGCAAATCTTCGTTAAACAATCCGAGAACCGATGCCCATGACGGAATCGTCCGACAAAACCCTGTTTGAAGAACCAAAAATAAAAAGCACATGGCTGCCGCTGCTTGTGGGCGTGCTGGTCTGTGTCATGTTCCTGATCATGGCATGGCTGCTCAAGGAAAGGGAAACAACGGATCTTCACAAAATGCTGGCGGCAAAAGCCGGGGAGATGGCGGGTTACGTGGGTGCGGACCTGCGCAGCCGGATTCCTGCGGTTCGCAGGATCGCCGACCGGTGGACCGTTCACCAGGGCCTATTGCAAAACGAATTTGAAGCGGATGCCAGGGCCTATGTCAACGATCTGCCCGGATTCCAGGCCCTGGAGTGGGTGGACCAGAACTATATCGTACGATGGGTCATTCCCGTGGCCGGCAATGAACAGGTATTGGGACTCAACCTGGCATCGGAGGAAACCCGCCGCATCTCCCTTGAAAAGGCAAGGTTCAACAAAGCCCCCACCATGACGCCTCCCATTGACCTGGTCCAGGGGACCAAGGGTTTTCTGGTCTATTTCCCCATCCATGTCCGGGGGGAGTTTGAAGGATTTATCCTGGCCGTGTTCGGGGTGGAAGAATGGCTGCGCCACATTTTCAGTATCCGGGAAACCAAGGCGGACAGGATCAATTACAGGGTCACCGTTTTTTTCAATGACATCCGGATTTACACCCAGACAAAACCTACCGATGTCACAGGCGATCAATTCATGGCCACGGCCGATGTGAAGTACCTGGGACATAATTTCCTGGTACAATGCAGACCCACCGCAGCTTTCATGCGGGAAACAAAGTCGTTTCTTCCTGAGCTGACGGCCGCCGTCGGTATCCTGATCGCCCTGTTGCTGTCATCCGTGGTATACCTGTTCCAGAAAACTTCCACGGCAGCCTGGCGCTCCCATGCAGCCAAAAGAGCCCTTGAAACGGAAATCAGAGAACGCAAAAAAACCGAAAGCCGTCTCCAGCAGACTTCGGCACGCCTGCACCTTGCCACCAAGGCCGGCGGCATCGGTGTATGGGCATGGGAAGTTACAACCAACCGGCTGACCTGGAACGAATTGATGTTCGACCTGTACGATATTCCACCGGATGTTATGCCCACCTATGACACCTGGCGAAATGCCATTGTTCCCGAAGATGTTTCCTTGGCGGAATCCCTGCTTCAAAAAGCTGTGGCAGGCAAGGCCGTGTTTGATACGGAGTTTCGCATCACGCTTACCGACGGTGCGATCCGCTATATCCGGGCGGCGGCACGGGTGGAACGGGACCAGTACGGGGCGCCCCTGCGTATGACCGGTGTGAACTGGGACATCACGGACAGAAAACTGGCTGAGGACAAGATACGCCATCTTGCCACCCATGATGCCCTCACGGATCTGCCCAGCCTGCGCCTGGCAACGGACCGGCTTGATCAGGCCATACGCACGGCCCGAAGGAACCAGACCAAGGCAGGACTTTTGTTCATTGATCTTGACGGGTTTAAAAAAGTGAATGACACCCATGGCCACGACACCGGTGACATTCTGCTCAAAGCCGTGGCCGGCCGCCTGCTGTCCTGTGTCCGGGAATCCGATACCGTCGCCCGGATCGGCGGAGATGAGTTCCTGGTAATTGTCGTGGATGTCCACACCAGGGACGATGCGGCAAACATCGCGGAAAAACTCATTGCGGCCTTGACCGGCCCCTTTGACCTGCCTGCCGGAACAGTCACCGTGGGTGCCAGCATTGGCATCGCCCTGTTCCCCGATCATGGAGAAGATGCCGAATCCCTGACCAACCTGTCAGACCAGGCCATGTACACGGTGAAGCACAGCACCAAAAACAGTTTTGCCTTTGCCGGGAAGGAATCCGGGCCTATCCCCCCATAGATCAACCTAAATTTTAGAACCGGAGCATATTCCATGATACCCATCGACACCTTGATCACCTTTTTTACGGCCTCAATCCTTCTGGCGCTTGTTCCCGGGCCTGACAACATATTTGTACTAACCCAATCGGCCCTCAGCGGCCGGTCCGCCGGCATCGTGGCCATGCTGGGCCTCTGCACCGGCCTGCTCTTCCACAGTGCGGCCGTGGCTTTAGGGGTGGCCGTAATTTTCCAGACGTCGATACTGGCCTTCACCATACTCAAGTTGGCCGGGGTGGTTTTTCTGGGTCTGGCCCTGAAACTTGTGACCACCGAACAATAATCGGTATTTTAATCGTTTCCAGGCAGGAAAAATTTTGCCAAATCAATTGACATGGAAATCTCCTGCCTGGTATCATCTTTTTCGGTCCATCCCGATATTTCGTATGAGAACCATCCGGTAAGACAATGTTCATTGCTGCGGCCCGTTCCACAAGGACAGGGGCATATCCAACCAACCACGGATTTGGGAGATAGCCATGCCGTTTGCCAATCATCCCGAAGAAAGGGGAATCCTCAACGTCCGGAGGACCCGCGCAAATATGTTCTCGCCGGGTCTTGCCAGGAATCCCGAATTACATGATACCCTGAATACCGGTATGGTCCGGCGGGCCAAACCCGTGCAAAAACAGCCGCTTGTCATTGCCATTGGCGGTGCAACAGGCAATATCGGAAAAAGCCTTTTTACCGCCAGCCTGGCCGTCCATCTGGCCGAGGAAGGCCGTCGCACCGTGGCTGTTGACCTGGATCTGGGCGGGGCCAACCTCCATCAATACCTGGGCCACCCCAGGCTTCGCCGCACAGTGAACGACTTTTTGCGAAAAAAAACCGATACCCTGGACGGAGTCATGGAAGAAACGATTTTCGGTCCGCGCCTGATAGGCGGCGCCTCCTCCTGCCTGGGTGCCGGCAACATCGGTTTCGCCAGAAAACTCAAACTGATGCGGACCATCCGCAGCCTGGATGCCGATGTAGTGGTGGCCGATCTCGGCGGTGACACAGCCTTCAACGTGCTGGACGTTTTCCTTGCTGCGGATATCAGGCTTGTCATGACAACCAGCACCCCTGAAACGCACCTGGGTGCCTATACATTTATCAAGAGGGCCCTGTACAGAAAACTGAACCGGATCTTCGGCCCGGAGTCCTTTTACAAAGGGCCTGCCGACCCTATTCTCCGCCGGCTGATCCAGAACGCCACCATCGCCGCCGGCAGTTCAGATCTGCAAACCATCCCGGCCCTTCGTGAAGATATCCGTCAAAAGGCCAGAACCGGTCTGAACATGTTGGATAAAACTCTTGAAGCTTACCGCCCTTTCATCCTGGTGAACCGGGTGGAAAACGCGGGCCGGGAACAGCCGCCGTTCCGGCGCATTCAAAAGGTCTGCAAAAAAGCCCTGTCCGTGCATGTCTCCTGCCTTGGCTCCTTGCCCGACACCCCCGGCATGGCCGCCGGCAACCGCCCAATTCTACCCGTTCTAACCACAGCGGAAAGCCGCGAATTTAACTGCCGGCTCAAACAGATAGCAAACCGTATCCTTGATGCTGCGTACCAACAGGGACAATCCCATAAAGATTGACAAATTCCTTTGTCTCTGCCATAAAAATCAGTCTGAACCCATTGACTTAAAGGTAAGGAAGACCCATTGACCGGTATCAGCGAAGTACTTGTTCTCATTGTTTTGATCCTCGGCATCCTGATTCTGCCCAGAATGCTCAAGCCCCAGCCGGTCCGGTCCAAACGCCCCCGGTCAGCAATTCCCAATACCATGGGTATGAAAATGCGGGCCGGCATTGTGTCCTCCCTGCTTTTCCCGGTCATCACGGCCCTTGTGATGAAACCCTGGCAGAAAGATATTATCCTCTACCTAATCGTGGGCGTTCTGCCCGTGGCCCTCGGCTGGGCAGTATTCTGGATACTGAGAGGCAAAAAATAACCCGGAACCTGACCGCCTCACCACAGCCAACCGACTTCGTACTCCCACTTTAAATTCACTGAACCAGAATTGAACACACCCTCCATTACTATATAGTCTAAGAATAAATTTAGTAATGAAACTAAAAAGTTTAATTATTTTTATTGACACATAATCTATCGTGGTTAATTTATTTTCAAAGTGAATGACACACCGGATTATCCGGGCCTAAAACGAAGCTTAAGGAGGCTATATTATGAGACTTGTAAGATATAACCCATTCAACGAAATGACCCTTTTCAAAAACGCTTTTGACGAATTTTTCACCGATTCCGGGTATAAAACATCAACCGCCTGGACCCCTGCCGTGGATATCGTGAGCAACGAGGATACGGTGGATCTGAATGTTGAAATTCCCGGTATGAAAAAAGAAGATATCACGGTCAACATCGAAGACCGGGTTCTCACCATTGCCGGCGAACGCAGGGTGGAAAATGAAGAGAAAAAGGAAAACTACTACCGCCGTGAGAGACGCTACGGCAGCTTCAAGAGGGCCTTCACCCTCTCTGACGACATCCTCACCGATGAGATCACGGCCGAATACACCGACGGTATTCTCAAGGTATCCCTGAAAAAGGATACCACGAGCGAAAAGGTAAAACAGATCACCGTGAACTAAACCAACCTGCAAATACAACCAACCGATAAAGCCATCCCGGGCGGCACCACCGCCCGGACCTCCCTCCCATCATCCCCGGGCCTTTCGGCCCGGGGATGCCTTTTACCGAGAGTTCAGGAAATCCATTCACAAATATTGCCCCCCATGATCCTCTCCGCTGCCCGCCGTTCCCGAAAAAGTGCTTCCAGACGCCGTTTGATAAAACCATTGTCAAAAAAACCGTCCGTATCCACAGCGCCGAAAGGCCCGTCCGAACCGAAAATGCAGCGTTCTGCCCCCAGTTCCGCCACCACGCATCTGGTCACCGTTTCATCCACATAGGCATCCGCAGACAGGTCCACACAGATGTTGGGCCTATTCCGGATCAGCTCCCAGGTATCCTTGTAGCAGGGAAAGGCGGCATGGGCCAGAATCAGCTTCAATTCGGGGAGTTCATCCGCCAGCGGAAGAAAATCCCCATGGTCTCCGAACCCCGGATGGATCAGCAGGGGCATACCTTGTTCAGCAGCTTTCTGCGCCACCGGCAACAATTGCCCGGGGGCATAGCGATGCCAGAAAGGATGGGCCTTGATGCCGATAAATCCCGGATGTTCCGCCCATCGCTCCATTTCTTTAACAGGATCGTTTTTCCCTTTAGGATTGACAAAGATCCACCCAAGGAATCTGTCCGGATACTCCGTCAGGGCCCTTGCCACCGGGGCATTGTCCGGATCAGGGTAGATTTTCAATGTGCCGGAGGGAAGACAGATATCCCCTTGGGGTGTAAACCGGGTCAACAACTTCTTGGAAAGCCCTCTAAGGGGCCGGTGCAGCAGTAAAAACCGCAGCAGCCCTAGCATATATTCCCGGGGATGGGCAAACGGATCACACATGCTGGTGATAAGAACGGTTTTATCGATCCCATACCGGTCCATTTTGGAAATGAGGTTATCAATGGGCTGAATTCTTGGGTCCAGGTGATAGTGGGCGTCTATGATCATGTCTGGGTTATCCTTTTAGTTCCACGGCAGTGCCTGAAACCACAATCCCACCATTCTCAGGAATCTCGACGTCAAGTCTGCTCGGCCTGCCCATGGCTTCGCCCTGGCGAATGAGTATCTTTTGCGGAACTGTCACAAGGCCTTTTTCTCGCAGATAGCCCCCCAGGGCAGCGGCCGCAGCCCCTGTGGCAGGATCCTCAACAACGCCGCCCACCGGAAACGGATTGCGGGAATGAAATACAAGATCGGTCTCGCGCCAAATCAACTGAAGGGTGGTGAAGCCTTCTTGCATCATCAACGCTTTGAGCCCCTCATAGTCGTAATCCAACCGGTTCAGCCGATCTAATTGCGCCGCCGCAATTACCAGATGCCAGGCCCCTGCGTAAGCCCGCATCGGGGGAATCGCCCGATCGATTTCCTCCAGGTTCCAGTTCAGTTTGTCTAACACATCATCAATTAATTCGGGTGTTGCCTGGGCCGTTTTCGGCTCAACAGATGTAAGGGCCGCTTGGAATGCATCGTTGTGTTCAGTGACCGACACCGGAATATCACCGGCAAGGGTAGAAAACATAAAGGTCCCGGGTCCGTCCATGCGACCCAGCGCGACCCCCGAAGCAATGGTGGCATGTCCGCAGAACGGCACTTCAATCTCGGGACTGAAGTATCTGACGGTCCTTTTAGCACCGGCCATAGGGGCAATAAAAGCCGTCTCTGAATACCCGACGTCTTTGGCAATGGCCTGCATGTCCGTTGTTGACGGAAGCGACTCTCCTATCCAGACACCGGCAGGATTGCCTCCGGCCGGGTCTGTTGAGAACGCTGAATACCGCATCAATTTACCTTTTGTCATCTTTGTCTCCTGTAAAAGTCAACACCTTGATATCCATACATCAACGTCACAGGAAACGCCAACTTTATGTGGCATCTTCCCCCCACAGGCACGCGATTATCCTTACCCCAATCATATCATTTTTAATTTCAATCCGATGTGCTACAGTACCCCAAAACACTTGCACCAACGGCAGTACCGAATTGCCGGCATCATCAACCTTTTACCAGCGACCGGCACGAGCCGGTCTGTTCCGGTCCCAAGATTAAGGAGGCAACACATTGGACACTCAGATAGAAAAACTCCGGGGTCACTACATTGTCTGCGGCTACGGTCGAATCGGCCGCCTGCTCACTGAGTACCTGGTTCAAAAGTATAACACGGTTGTGGTCATAGAAAAGGACGGGCAGCTTGGAAGCCGCCTGGATGATGACGGTGTGCTTTACCTGACCGGGGAGGCGGCGGATGAAGATATGCTGGTAAGGGCCGGTATCAAACAGGCTGCAGGCATCATTGCCGGCGTGGGAACCGATGACGAGAATATGCGGCTCGTCCAATTGGCCGCAACCCTGAACCCCTATATTTTTATCGTGGCCCGGGCCTCCCAGGACGCCACCAAGAAAGCCCTGGAGGCGGCCGGGGCCCACAAGGTGATATCCCCTTATGATATCGGTGCCCGGCGCATGGCCCATGCGATTTTACGCCCCACGGTTATCAAATTCCTTGAAACCGCATTCAACGATGAATCCACTGAGTTTCAATTCGAAGAAATCCGTGTCAGCCCGGGGGCAAAGCTTGCCGATGTCAGCCTGATGGACTCCGGCATCCGGCAGGAACTGAACCTGATCGTCATTGCCATTCAAAACAGCCGGGGGGAAATGATATTTAACCCGACGGCAGATACACCGTTTATTGTTGGTGATACGATTGTGGTCATGGGCAGTGCAAAGAGCATCAAGCAGTTTGAAAGCCTGATGAGCGGATAAGGCGGTATTGTCCTATCTTTGCTTCCGCCACTGGAAAACCGGGTCCGGTATAAGACCTGACCCGGTTGCATTTCGAACGATCACGCCTTGTCAGGCAGCTTCCAGGCCAGCACCATGAATGCCACACCGATCACACCGGCCAGCAACACACCGGGTACCGCAGGCACCAGCGCCTGGTATTTATCCGCGCCTGCGGCCAGCATGACCTTTCCACCGGCAATCTTATCGAACAGCCAGCTTCCTTTAATACTGCCGTACACCAGGGTATACAGCAGGGCGCCGAGCAGCCCCCCGCCCACAAAAAAAAGGGCGTCCTTACGTCCATCCGCCAGCGCGGCCAAGCCCGTACCGGGGCAGTAACCAGCCACGGCAAACCCCAGGCCCAGCAGGGCACCGCCAAGGATCACACCGGTGTAGGCACTTTTCACGGAAAAGTGTCCCGCATCAATGATACCAAGGCCGGCCAGCAGGAACAGCAGGGTGCTGGAAAAACCGATGGCAAAAAGGATGGCTTTCATCAGATGCAGGTCTTTGAGCCGCAGCATATTAATGATGTTCTGGGGATTGGTGGCTCCCACACGCTGAAGGGCAAAGCCGAAAAACAGTCCGAGTATTATGGCAAGAACAATGGTCATGGGTCACCTCCTATTTTCTTGTGTACACCAGTACGGCTGCGGGGATGGCTGCGGCAAATGCGCCCGCAGCAAAAAGATAGCCGCTCAGGGACGTCTGCATCATCCCACTCATCATATGGCCCGAGGTACAGCCCCCGGCCAGGCGGGCACCGAACAAAACGAGAATGCCGGCAAAGAATACGGTGGCATAGCGAAGCCCGGGGCGGTCACCGAAGCGCTGACGCCAAACCTCAGGCGCACTGCGGTCCGGCACACCGGCCCGGGGGCCGCCCAGGCGGGAGGACAACAAGGCCCCAGCCACCATGGCGATGATAAAAATAAAGCTGTAGTTCACAGGGTTGGCCACGTTCTTAGCGTATTTTCCCCCGCTCTTGTTCAGGTAGGAATTGGGGCTGGCGTAACCTGTTTTGCTCGCCGGATCTTCCCGGACGATATCGTCTGAAAAGAGGTTCCAGACGATGCCGTCGGCGATGACGAACTGGGTGGAAACCCCGATGGGTTTAACAAAGGCCACGGCCAGAAGAAATGCGGCCCCCAGCAGAAGGCCGCCTTTAAACCAGTTGAGTTGTCCGTTCATTATTTTTTCTCCTCATGGGTATCGTTGCAATAGATGCGGTAAAGGGTTTCAATCACCCCTTTCACGGCCGGGCTTTCAAGGCGGTAATATATCACCTGCCCCTCCCGCCGTGTGTCCACCAGGCCGGCCCGCCGGAGTCCTGCCAAATGCTGGGACAGGGCGGACTGGCTTAAAGGGATGGCCTGATTCAACGCACTGACGGAAGTCTCCCCCGTCATCAGGGTGCACAGCACCATCAGCCGGCCGGGGTGGCCCATGGCCTTTAGCAGGCCCGCCGCTTTTGCGGCGTTTTCTTCAAGTCTTTTGGGGTTTATCTGTTTTGTATTGTCTGGTGTCATAATTTTCCCGTATTAAAACTGCGATCTTTCATATTAGATCTTTCTAAATTAGAATAATCTAATATACTCTATTGTCAAGATCAATGGTCAAAGAATGGAGAAACAAGGGTCAAAATTACATGGTGCGGGTTTCGCAAATTGCCAACGACGAATTGACAAAAGGCCGGCAGATATTCTAAATTAAAGCCAAGATTCGTTTAAGGATATCAATAATTCAAACCTGGAAGATCCCGGTTCAACCGGTAAAGCGTGATGGACAACCATCAATGGTTTAATGAACACCCAAAACTTCAGAACCGCTACCTTACATGCAGGGGACGACAAAGTGAAACAAAAAATCAAAGTGTTGTTGGTGGATGACGAACGCCATATCAGAATGCTCATGAACAAAGTTATGACCTCCATGAACCTTGAGGTTGTGGCAGAGGCGGCGAACGGACACGAAGCTGTGGAAATGTACAGAACCCACAAACCCCACATGGTCTTTTTGGACATCAACATGCCGGGCATGGACGGCCAGGAGGCGTTGAAACAGATCAAGTCCGAATACCCCGACGCATTTATCATCATGCTCACCTCCCTTTCCGCCATGGATATCGTAACGGAGTGCCTGGACCTGGGGGCCGCCAACTATATCCGGAAGGATACCCCGTTAAATGAATTGAAGGGGTATGTAAAGGAGAGCTGGGATGACTATATTGCCTACATGAAAGGAAAGAAAAATGCGGATTAAGTATGATCTTGCCCAGATGCTCAAAGAAATCAAGGAGGATGAAAAAGTCTTCCGGCATAAAAAAAACTATTGGGCCTCCCAGAATGACATCCGGGATCTGATTAAAAAAAGAAAGCAGAAAGGCCAGGCACAATGAAAATCCGCAACGAGAGGTTTATCACCACCCTTGGCCGTGAAAGTAAAAGACTTGCCGAGGAAGCCAAAAATTTCATCACCTCTGATCCGGATCATTATCATCTGCTGCTCCACATTATCGACCATGGAATGATGCCACAGGACAAGGCCTGCCGGCTGTGGGCGGACAGTCTGGGTATCGCCTGGATCGATCTTAGAGCCACCTTGTTTCAGCCCAAGATAGTCGGACTCATGCCCAAAGCATCTGCTGAAAAGTTCGAGGTGATCCCGGTTTACCAGATGGGTGAAGCTGTTACCCTGGCAACGGCCAACCCGGGCGATACCGCATTGAAAGCCAAGATCGAAGCCCAGATGAACCAGAAGGTCAGTATGGTATTCGCCCTTAAAGAAGATATTCTGGATGCCATTGCCGTTCAATACCAGTCCGTGGATTTCATCGAAACCCTGGCCGAAACCACGGCCATCTCGTTCCCGGTCAGGAAAACCATCAGCAAAGAAGCCCTGGAAGCCATGGCCGGCAATGAAGCCATCATAGAACTGGCCCGGTCTCTCATGCTGCTGGCCGTCCAGCAAGGGGCTTCGGATATCCATATTGAACCCGGGGAAACCGGTATTTCCGTGCGCCTGAGAATCGACGGGGTGCTTCATGAAAAGACGCGGCTGGAAAAGATATTGCTTTCCCCTTTGATTTCCCGGATCAAAATTATCAGCGGCATGAATATCACGGAAAAACGGCGGCCCCAGGACGGCAGGATTACCCTGGAACTGAGGAACAGATCCATCGGTTTCCGGGTATCCACCGTCCCCACGGTGAACGGGGAAAAGGCCGTGCTCAGGATGCTGGGCCAGGTCCAGGCCAAAAACATTCCCCTGCTTGAATCCCTCATTTTATCGAAAAAGAATTACGACTGGGCCAAACGCCTCATTAACACTCCCAGCGGTGCCTTTTTTATCACCGGCCCCACAGGGTCGGGCAAAACCACCACCCTTTTTAGCGCCCTCCAGAGTATCAACTCCTCGGAAAAGAACATTATGACCATTGAGGACCCCGTGGAATACCGGCTGCCCGGCGTCAACCAGGTCCAGGTAAACCCTGCCATCGACCTGAAATTCGCCACGGTGCTCAGATCCTTTCTAAGGCAGGATCCGGACGTGATTCTAGTGGGAGAGGTCCGGGACCTGGAAACTGCCAAGATATCCACGGAAGCCGCCCTCACCGGCCATCTTGTATTTGCCACCCTCCATACAAACGATGCGCTCCAGGCCGTCACACGGCTTGTGGACATCGGTGTGGACCCGTTCCTGGTCGGCCCCTCCCTTATCGGCGTCATGTCCCAGCGCCTGGTAAGAAAGCTGTGCACGGAATGTCGCAAGCCGCATACCCTCAGCCATACGGAAATGAATGCAATGTTCTCCTGGGAAGGTATAGAGCCGCTCACCGTATACCGGCATAAGGGGTGCAGCACCTGCAGATTTACCGGTTACGACGGTCGGATTGCGGTCCATGAAATGCTGATGGTCAGTGAAGAACTGCGCCGCCTGGTCTCGGAAAACGCCCCGGTACAAGAGCTGCGCAAGGCTGCTCTGAGAACCGGCTATCAGACCATGCACTACGACGGGATCAAAAAGGTAATCCGCGGCCTGACCACCTTTGAGGAAATCGAGCGGGTGGTCCCCCAGATCTGAGGAAATGCCCTAATTCCAAGACAACGCAATGAATAGACAAGGGGACATACCATCAAAGTTTGCCAATCATTTAGTTGACCAGGTCAACCATAAAGAACAAACCAAAAACCTAAAACCACATCTAACCACCAACCTTCATTACAAAAACACACAATATCAAAATATTCACTTATTTTTTTACTTGACATCTCAATTATAAGAGATGTATGGAAACAGGTGAAGCACTTACAGGGTCTCCACCGAATGCTCTGCTGATATTTTCCACTTTCCTCCTGTGCCCCTGAAGATCCTTTGCTCCTGCTGTTTGCACCGTCCCTGAGACATCTCAGGGAAACCCATAAGAAAACGCACCGGATTTCCGGTTTGATATAATAAAGCAGTTTTGCACGACCAGGGTCATGCCCGGCCATTTTGCACGGGCTGTTAGCCCGGATATTTCCGGGACAGGATAGTCTTACCGCAGCAAGGAGAGGGGAATCATGCCTAAAAATCAGTATTTCAACCATGAAGGGCCGTGGTCTGATGCCACCGGCCCTTTAATGTGCACAGACACAGGGGACTGGCGCACCAAACGGCCGGTGGTGGATGCGGAGCGCTGCATTTTTTGCGGATTCTGCGCCATCTACTGCCCGATCCAGGTGGTTCAGATGAAGGGAGAAAGCCATTTTGAAGCGGATCTCGGATTCTGTAAGGGCTGCGGTATCTGCGCCCAGGAATGCCCGAAAAATGCGATATCCATGGTCAGTGAGGAGGAATTCCAGTCATGAATACAACCACAACCGATCAGGACAAAGCCACCGGCATCAAGGTCGTTACCGGCAACGCAGCAGCGGCAATTGCAGCAAAACTTGCCCGCCCCGACGTGGTGGCAGCCTATCCCATCACCCCCCAGACAGAGGTCATTGAAAAGATCTCCCAATTTCACGCAAGCGGCGAAATGGACTGCGAACTCATCACCGTGGAAGGGGAGAATTCCGCCATGAATTCAGTCATGGCCGCATCTCTGGCCGGCGGCCGGGTATTTACCGCCTCTTCATCCTGGGGCCTGGTCTTCATGTATGATGCGGTCCTGGCCGTGGCCGGGGCCAGGGCGCCCGTGGTCATGGTGAATGTGAACCGGGAGACGCCGGGGATCATTGCAGTCTCCTCAGGTCAGCAGGACATGATCTCCACCCGGGATTCCGGATGGATTTTTCTGGTGGCCGAAACCTGCCAGGAGGTCCTGGACCTGGTGCTCCAGGCCTACCGGCTGGCTGAAGACCATGACATCCAGTTGCCGGTGATGGTTCACTATGACGGATTCTATCTTTCCTATCTTTCCGAAGGGGTGCAGATTCCCTCGCAGGAAGAGGCGGACAAGTTTCTGTCCGTCCTTGAAACCCAGCCTAAGCGCACGGTGCTGCATCCCGGAGAAAAACTTGGCGTCGGCTCCCACGGTATTTTGGGCGGGTATCTTGAACTTCGCCACAAACACCTGGCTGCCATGGAACGGTCCAAGGCCAAATTCGATAGTATTGACCGTGAATTTGCCGAGCAGTTCGGCAGGTCCTGGGGCGGTCAGCTTGAGTTATACCGCACGGAAGACGCAGATGTGGTCCTGGTGGGATCCGGGTCTATGTGCGGCACCATCAAGACGGTCATCGATGAATACCGGGACAGTGGGATCAAGGTCGGACTCGTCAAAATCCGCATGTACCGTCCCTTCCCATCCGAGGCCATGGTGGAGGCGCTGCAGGGACTCAAGGCTGCGGGCGTTGTGGACCGCAGCCTTGCCTTCGGCTTCAAGGGCGGCCCCATCTATCTCGAACTCAAAGCTTTTGAAACCCGGATGAACGGCACCCGGCTTCTAAGCTTTATCGACGGCATTGCCAACACAGATATCACCAAGACAAACGTGGCTCAGATGATCGACCAAACCATTGATCTGGCAGAAGGCAAACAGGTCCCGGAAGTGACCTGGGTCTCCTATCCTCAGGCCAATGATCCGGAAGATGCATAAAAAGGGGGGAATATGGAAACTCAAAAAAAGAAAAAGGTAAAGCCCAGCAAGGTGCTTGACTACCTGAAACATGACGACCCCTTTTCAAAGGGGGTGGCATTTTGCCCGGGATGCGGCCTGGAGCTGCTCCTGCGTTTCATACCCCAGGTTCTGGGCAACGATATCGTCATCACCGGGACCCCGTCCTGCTCCGCCCCCGTGCTTCTGGGACAGAACAAGCAATCCTGGCATACACTGTCCTATTTCGGGACATTGATGACAGGGGCTGCCGCCAATGCCACAGGCCTGGTCCGGTACTACAGGAAGGCCGGGATCGACAATACCGTGGTCTGTTTTAACGGGGACGGAACCGCCGCCGACATCGGCTTCGGGAATCTCTCCGGTGCAGCGGAGCGCAACGAACCCTTTATCTACATCTGTTATGACAACGAAGGCTACATGAACACCGGGGTCCAGAAAAGCGGAACCACCCCCTTCGGCGCCACCACAACCACAACACCTTACGGGGCAGTGTCCAAAGGCAAAAACCTGCGGCGGATGAACCTGGCATTGAAAATGGCCATGCACAAGATCCCCTACACCGCCACAGCCACCCTGAGCAACCTTGCGGACCTGGCTAAGAAACTGCTCAAGGCCAAAGAGGCCAAGGAGCGGGGATTTGCCTTCCTCCACGTCTTTGCCCCCTGCCCTACCGGCTGGGGTGCGGATCCCGCCCACACCATCGAAATCTGCCGGCGGGCCGTCAAAACCAATTACTTCCCCCTCTGGGAAGCGGAAAATGGAAAAATCCGCATGACCCAGACCGTTAAAAAACCCAAACCGGTCAAAAACTACACCGAACTGATCAAAAAATTCTCCCGTCTTACGGATGAGGATCATGAGGTACTCCAGGATGATGTGGATTACGAGTACTGCATCCTGGGCGGCTTAAGCGTTCTGGAGAGCGAATGCCGGCTGCCGGAAGAGGCCCCCACCCATGAAGCGAAAGGAGAAAGCCGATGATGAGCGAAGTCAGATTCCACGGCAGGGGCGGCCAGGGCGTGGTTACCACGGCAAAGATCCTGGCCAATGCATGTGTGCGTACCGGGCTTTACGGGTCCAGTTTCCCCATGTTCGGGTTTGAACGCAGAGGGGCACCGGTTACCGCATTCGGAAGATTCTCCGATTCCCCCATCCGGGAAAAAACCCAGATCTACAATCCGGGCATCCTGGTGGTACTGGACCCTTCCCAGAAAAACTCCCCCGCCGTGTTCGACGGCCTTTCCCAAGAAGGCATGATGCTCCTCAACGACAAGGGAGGACCGGGAGATATCGCCCATGAAAACCTGAAAACCCTCGGCGTCATCAATGCCAGGGGCATTGCCATGGATGAGATCGGCCTGCCCATCCCCAATACGGTGGTGGCAGGCGCCTTTGCCCGGATGTCGGGTATTCTGGATATAGCACCTGTAACCGAAGCACTGTCCGATTTTTTTTCAGGCAGCAAACTAGCGGCCAATCAAACCTGTGCCAGACGGGGGTTTGAAGAATTGACCATCATGCATCTTTAACCACAAAAAGCACAACAACAAGATAACAGGAGGACCATATATCGCGCAGGGAGAATTCAAAAAAAGGGTCAACACGTAGAATAACTTAATTTAAATAAAAAGGAGTTATTATGCCGAGATGGGGAATGGTAATCGATGTTAAGCGGTGCATCGCCTGCTGGGGCTGCACCATTGCATGCAAAGAGGAGCATTTTCTGCCCCCGGGGGTCTTTTTCAACCGGGTGCTCATAGGGGAAACAGGGAAATTTCCCTCATCATCCAAACTGATCTATCCCATCCTGTGCAACCACTGCGAAGATGCCGCCTGTGTTGAGGCCTGCCCCACCGGGGCCACCTATGTCAGGGCGGACGGCATCGTGGCCATAGACGATGAGATCTGCGTGGGCTGCAGGGCCTGCATGGTTTCCTGCCCCTACCAGCAGCGGACCTACTACGATGAAAACGTCAAGGCCAGGGAGTACTTCCCGGGCCAGGGCAAAACCCCCATGGAGCTCATCGGCGAAAAGCTCTACCCCTTCAAACTGGGAACGGTCATCAAGTGCAACTTCTGTTCGGAACGCCTGGAAGACGGCCTGAAAAAGGGGCTCACCCCCGGAAAGGACGAACCGGCAAGTCCTGCCTGCGTCACCATCTGCCCGGTCAATGCCCGGGTCTTCGGGGACCTGGATGATCCCGACTCCGAGATCAACCGGCTCATCATGGAGAAAAAGGGCAAGCAGTTGAGGAAGGAATTCGGCACGGAACCGGCAGTCTATTACATTGATTAAGGGGGGAGAGCAACATGACGTATAAAACCAGTGAAATTCAGGAAGATAAATGGGTCAACACCACCTGCGGCGTATGCTACTGCGGCTGCGGCGCCAAAGTCCGGGTGGTCAACGGGGTGCCTGTCAAGATTGAAGGCATCGAGGATTCCACCATGGGCGGGGCAGGTTCCGGCCTCTGCGGCAAAGGGGCTGCAGGCCTCATGTACTACCATGATCCCAACCGGATCAAAAAACCCCTGCGCCGGACCAACCCGGAAAAGGGCATCGGTGTGGATCCCATGTGGAAGGAAATCGAATGGGAGGAGGCCCTGGAAGAAATCTCCACCCGCATGAAAAAGATCATGGAGGATGATCCCAATAAAATTCTTTTCACAAATCAGACCATGCGGGCCAGTGACGGCCCCCACAACCACCCTTACTTTTACGCCCAGGCCTTCGGGGTAAAGAACAACGGCAACTTCATCATCGGCGGGGGCAGCCTGCACTGCGGCAATGCCGCCCATATGCTCGGCGGCCTGATCCACGGCGCCTGGTCCATCGCCCCGGACTGGCAGTATACCAAGTATGTCCTTAAATGGGGTTCGTCCAAAGGCACCGGCTCCGGGCACTCGGCCATGACCAATGCAAGGCTCCGGGCGGATGCGGTCCGCCGGGGCATCAAAGAGATCGTGTTTGACCCCATGGGCAACTTTGCAGGCGGTAAGGCAACCGAATGGGTGGCTATCCTGCCCGGCACCGATACGGCGGTCGGTCTTGCCATGGCCAACTACATCCTCAACATCCGCGGCGAAATTGATGAACTCTATCTCAAGGCGAAAACCAACTTTGTTTACCTGATCCGGGAGGACGGCACCTTCGTCCGCCATGAAAAAAGCAACAAGCCACTGGTCTATGACAACAAGGCGGAATGTATCAAGGAGTTCGACGATCCTTCCATCGCAGACGAGGATTTCTCTCTGGAAGGGGCGTACGAGTACAACGGGGAGGCCTGCCGTCCCTGCTTCATGGCCTTGAAAGAGCACCTCAAGCAGTACACGGTGGAGTGGGCCTCCGAGATTTCAACGGTGCCGGCCGGCACCATCCTGAGAATTGCCAAAGAATGGGTGGACAATGCCCAGATCGGCTCCACCATCACCATTGAGGGAAAAACCTTTCCTTACCGGCCGGTCTCCTCCGTGACCTTCAGGGGGGCCCAGGGCCATTCCAACGGTATCCACCAGGTGGCGGCCATTGACCTGCTCTCCCAGCTTGTGGGGGCGGAAGACGTGCCCGGAGGGACCATGGGCTGGCCCTCCAAACGGCGCAAGTACCCAGGCGGCGAATACGAGCGCATGCCAAGGATCGGAGAGGACGGCGTCCTGATCCCGGCGGTGTTCTACTCCCATGATCCTTGGCCGGTGCACACCCCGTCCGTGCCCTGCGACAACAACGGTTGCGTCAACTTCTGGACCCATTCCACCCTATCCCACATCCCCTACGTGAAGGAGCGGGACTATATCCATGAAAAATTCGGCATGACCGCCAAACCCGAGATGATCTTCGGCATTGCCGCCAACTTCATCATCTCCAACTCCGACTGGAATGCCGCCATCGACAACTTCAAGGACTGCTTTGTGGTCCAGATGGATCTCTGGGTCAACGAAACCGACCAGGCCATCGGCGACATCATCCTGCCGGATGTCTCTTATCTGGAAAAGGACTGCTGGTCCTCGGAAATCGACGCCTTCTTCTTCTCCGGCTCCCCCTCCTACGAAGACTGGTATGTGCATATGCAACAACCCGTGGCCAAGCCCATCGGCGAGTCCAGGTTCTTCATGGACGTCTACATTGACGTGGCCGAACGGGTCGGGGTTCTGGACAAGTTCAACGCCAGCCTGAACAACTACTACGGCATCACGGACGAGGCACTGCAAATCAAACCCGGCGAGGTCCTGAACTGGAAGCAGATCGGCGACCGGGTCATGCGCTGGGTCTACGGGGATGACAAGGAAAAGGTGGAAGAACAGGGCTATGCCACCTGGCACAAGCCCATCGAGGATGTTTACTGGCGCTGGGAAGTGCCGTCCAGGTGCCCGGTGTACATGGAGTTCCTCATCCATGATCGCAGGGCCTGCGAAAAGATCTTCGAAGAGACCGGGTTCGAGCTGGAAATGGAAATGGACCAGTACTGTCCCCTTCCCACCTGGTTCATGCCCACCTCCTACACGGAACTGGACGATGAATTCGATCTTCTGGCCTTCTCTTACCGGGATATCCTGCACACCAACAACACCACCTTTCAGAACCCCTATGTGGACGAAGTCTCCAAGATGTGCCCCTACACCTTTACCATCACCCTGAACGCCGGCCTGGCCGAGAAAAAGGGAATGAAAGACGGGGATATCATCTGGGTGGAAAACAAGTACGGGGTAAAAGAAAACGGCATCGTCAAGACCATGGAGGCACAGAGCCCCAGGGTCATCGGCATTGCCGGCCAGGGCGGCCTCTGGGCCAACGGCAGGCCCATCGCCAAAGGCAAGGGCTCGAACTTCTGTAAACTGCTGCCGTCCTATCTGCGCCATTACGATCCCATCACCGGCAACATCGAGACATCGGTGGCCGTCAAGATTTACAAAGACCAATAGGAGGGTGTCGCCATGAATGATAAACATCAAGATTTAATCGAGACCATGTTTCCCTCTGACGGCTCCGGGATCAAACCCTATGAGTGGATGGTCAACCCCACCCGGCAGCGGCAGTGGATTGATGACAAGGGGATCTTCCTGTGGCTGGCCTTTTTCTTTTCCGAAATCGGGGCAGGCCTCTATTTCATGTCCCTGTTTTACGCCTACAAGCCGGGCCTGGTCCTGGGCTGGCTGATCACCCTGGTGATAGGGGGCGTCATCCACATGCTCTACCTGGGCAATCCTACCCGGGCCTGGCGCATGATCATGAAGCCCAAAACCTCGGAGCTGTCCAGGGGGATCTGGGTCATCGGCATCTTCGCCCTGCTCGGCTTTTTCCAGATCCTGGCCTCGGACGGCTTTAACATGGCCGCCAACCTGGTCCTGGGAATCTTATGCCTGCTGATCATCTCCCACGGCTTTGCCACCATGAACGTGGTCCGGGCCCTGCCGGCCTGGTCCTCCACCATGGTCCTGCCCCTGTCGGTGATGTCCGGGGTCTGGGTGGGCTCCCAGCTCCTCCAGTTCATGTTTACCGTATCAGGCGCAGGCCAGATGGCATCAGGCATGGAAGTATGGTCCGAGGTCTTTTTCCTGGCCTACCTGCTCTGCATCCTGCTCTATGTCTGGGGCACCTGGCATGCCAGCGACACCGCCAGGGCTTCCATACGGGCCATGCTGGAAGGACAGCTCAAGCAGATCACCCTGATCGGCGCTTTGGGCCTGGCATTCGCCCTGCCCCTGCTCTTTACCCTGATCATGTGGGGCGGGGATACCAACGGCTTCGTTATTTTCCTGCGGCTTGTCTGTATCTGTGCCGGGGATCTGGCCATCCGTTACCTGATTATGAAGAGTGCGGTGTATAAACCCTTGATATAAGACCTGTCTGAACTCAACCCCGATGAAGTCTTCCGGCACTCTTGCCGGAAGACTTCATCATTACCGTCGCAGGGAACAAGGAGAATCATGACGCTGACAAGACAAGAGATTGAAACCCTGTGGGACAACTGGAACAAGGCCTGGGACAACCACGACCTGGAAGCGGTGATGACATTCTTCCACGACGATATCTACTTCAACAACTGGACCGGCGGTAATGCCAGAGGAAAAGCCCAACTGCGGGAAGCCTGGCATGACTGGTTTTCAAACCACGGGAATTTTAAATTCACCCAGAAAGAAATTTTCATCGATGTTGAAGAACAAAAACTGCTCTTTCGATGGCAGCTTGAATGGCCCTCCTTTGAAAAAGGGTATGAGGGCGAACCTGAAATACGGCGCGGGGTTGATGTCATCCATTTCAAGGACGGCAAAATCGTCAATAAGCTGACCTATTGCAAAACCACCATTGAAATCGGTGGCAACCGTTTCAAGCTGACGCCCTGACGAAAAAAACACGCAGGCTGAAGCGAAGTGCAGCTTCAGCCGAAGTCAAAGGTGAATTTACCAAACCACTTTCCCGGGCCGTTGAACAAACCACTTCAAGTGGACAAGCCATTGAGTTATGCACTCAATGGCAGTTTTTTTCTTAATCTACCAGAAGGGAAGCCACGGGATTACCTTTGCTCAAGAAGGCCCTGAACTCACTTGAGATGTGTTCATCTTTTAAGACATTTTCCCAAAAGACATATGCCAATCGACGCAGGCGGACGATGTCGTTTTTGTTGAGTTTTGGATCCAGAATTGCCAAGGCATCAAAAAAGAATGGCCCGACCTCGCCGGCACTTTGTGGAGCAAAGCCCATGGAGCACATGTCATAACAGGGTAATAGTCTAAATATCTCTCCGTCTATGAATAAGCTGAGGTTCCCCAAATGCATGTCAGTATTATGAATTAGCTGCCCGAAATACATTAGTTGTTCAGCAACATGGGCATCCTGATCACTTACCAGCCCCTGATCTTTCAATGCAGTCATCACGCGGGCCCAGTTATGACCGAGGCCGGTAAATTCGTCATCAATTGCCTGCAATGAAATCATTGGGTATCTGCCGGATACTCCCAAACGGTCAAATCGTTGTGTTTCGAGGAACAGGCGTCCTTCTGCTTTGAGGAATATGGTCTGGGCAGCAGGGCATATATTATCATTGATGACCTGCGCTGCATGATATTCGGTTATCAAAATATCACGCCATCTCTTGGCAATATCGGTGTCATCCTTGGGGGAAAATTTAACAATAACATGGGAGTCGTAAAGGCTGTTGAACGCAGTAAACTTCGGCTGTTCTCCACCAGCTGAAGACCCCGGGACTTCTCCTTTCAGGACATCCTCCGCCACCTTTGGATACAATTTCCCGGTTATCCCATAAGGCCGGCGATCCAAACGCAGGATAGACTGTTCCCCGAGGATAAAATTCCCGGGCAGATCATCGCCGTTGGATATCAGATATTTCCCGATATGGGTATTTGTCCATTGTCTTGGATCGGCGGGAAACGCTTCGAGGCGTGTGGCCAGTTTACGTGAAATCTGTCTACCTATAAAGCCCTGGGGCCTTAAATCGTAAAGAAAATATGGCAGGCCATCGTACAATCCGTTTCCGCTCTCACCGAGCAGTAGAGGAGAAATACTTGTTGCGGGTTGCAGAAAGTAACCACCGTAGCTTAACGGGCGAAGGTATGCCACCACATTGATTTTACCGGTGTGATTCACCAGGCCTAAGGGTATTTTATCATTCACGCCAAATGCATTGCAGGTTGCTGCATACCTGATTGATCTTCCATCCTGAATCTGTACAATATTGTCGCCCAACGCCCTGAGCCTGCGAGCAACAGAACTCTGACTCAGGCCGGTTGCAGCCTGGATCTCTTTAGATGTTGAAGGGCCTCGTTTCAGATACTCTTTGATGGAGAGCGGCATCGTTTAACTTCCAAGTGCTTCCCGGTTTATAAAATGACTAACGAATTGGAATTTATGATACGATAAATAGATTATAAAATCAATATTTTATTCAAATAAATTAAAATAATTTGAATAGATTAATGACTAAAATATAGACACACGATAGAAGCCTGTTTTACGTGATAAGGCCAGAGCCGTTTCTTGCTGAAAAATCCAAGAATCAAGAGGTACCGGATTTCACCGGTAATGCTGTAAAAGATGATATTCGGTGACATATCACCTGGCTGGTTGAAGGATTTGAAATTCCCTATCCCCCGGACAAAAGCGTAACCACATGAATTTCATCCCCGTCCACAGTCGGGCGGCGCAGTTCATCCGGATGGGCAGTCTTTGAATTCAAGAAAATCTCTATCAGGTGGTGAATCTCTCCCTTTTTAGAAAAAATTGAGGCCTGCATGCCGGGAAAGGCCTTGACCAGTTCTTCCAGGCACTGGCCCACGGTACTGCCCTCAACTTGAAAGGTTTCGGCATCATCGGACAGGTGCCGGAGAATGAGGGGGATATGGATGGTGATCATGGTGTGCCTCCTTCAGTGAATGAGCGGCAGTGGCTGCAGCCCGGCCTCGGGTTGATGCCGAAGTCATGAAAAGTCATAGCAAGGCCGTCGTAGCGGAGCAGCCGGTTTGTCAGCAAATTTCCCCTGCCGATGATGAACTTGATGGCTTCCGCAGCCTGAACGGAGCCGATCACCCCCGGGGTGACCCCGATCACCGGGATCAAGGGGCGGTCTGTTTTCCGCTCCGGCTCCTTGTACAGGCAGCAGAGGCAGGCGGACTGCCCGGGGATAACGGTCATGGCCTGGCCCTCGAATCCGTTTACAGCCCCGTGGAAAAGGGGAATGCCAAGATCCATGGCGGCCTGGTTCAGGACATACCGGGTCTCAAGGCTGTCTAGGGCATCCACGATGCCATGGCAGCCTGAGAAAAGCTCGGCAGTATTGTCCGGGGTGATCTCTGCCTGCCGCACTTCCACCCGGATATCAGGATTCAGCCGGGTCAGGATCTCCTGTGCGGATACGGCCTTTGGTTTGCCCTCATCTGCCTGGCTGTGGAGGATCTGGCGGTTGAGATTCCCCGTCTCTACGATATCCCTGTCGATTATGACGAGTTTTCCCACCCCGGCGGCGCAAAGATATAGGGCGGCCGGAGAGCCCAGCCCCCCTGCCCCGGCAATGCCGATACAGGCCTTTTTCAGTTTTTCCTGGCCTTCAGTACCGATCTGGGGAATCCGGATCTGCCGGTCGTACCGCTGCAGTTCTCTTTTGGTAAGGGTCATGATGATCTCCTGTACCTACCGGACCTTGCTCTCAAGCCTTCCGCCGCAGCCTTCCGGGCGCAACTGTGGCAGATGTCTCCTGTCACCGCATCCATTCCCTTTATATTTACGGACCGCTGCGAGAGCCCCCCTTTCAAGCGCTCCGTTGCATGGGGCCTGCCGCAAACCGTGCAGGGGGCAAGGGGTTGCTCGCAGACCGGGGTGCCGGTGAACTGCGTTGTGACCTGATCCTTGTCCCGTATCACCTGGATGGCCTGGGTGGGGCAGACCGCAGCGCAGGCGCCGCAGCCGGCACAGGATGTTCCGGGTCCCAGGAAATTTGAAAAGACCAGGCGGCCGGCAGGGGTTTGGGTAAACTCAAGGGCATTGAACCCCATCTCCGAACAGACCAGTTCGCACAGGCCGCAGCCGATGCAGATATCGCAGCGCATGCACCGGGCCACCTCCCTTACGGCGGCATCTGTTTCCAGTTCCTGCTCAATGCAGTCAAAGGTGCAAGTGCGCTCGGCGGCCGGCAGTTCCGCCGGAACTGTTTGCTTGGGTTCGCTGCGGACGTAAAGCCCGGAAGCCAGGACTTCGGGCTGGACAGCAGTCCGGGGCACGGCCCATGAAGACCCGGACAGCGCCTTTCCTGTTAGAAAATGATCAATGGACGCGGCGGCCTGCTTGCCAGCCCGGATGGCGTTCACCGCAATGGAGGGGCCTGACACCACATCCCCCCCGGCAAAGACCCGGGGGTCTGCGGTGGCTGCGGTTGTCTCGTCCACGCAGATTAGCCCCCTTTCTATATTGATTTCCTCCGCGTCCATGACGCAGGTCAGGTCTGCGGCCTGGCCGATGGCCAGGATCACATGATCGGCATCAAGGGCGAGAATCCGGTCCGGGTCAAACGCCGGATTGAACCTGCCGTCATCTTCAAAGACCCGGGTGCAGGCCTTCAGATCAATGCGAAAGCCCGTTCTGCTTTTCCCGTCCTCAACGATGGCCTCCGGCCCCCAGCCGTTTTCAATGATGATGCCTTCAGCCTTTGCTGCCCGGATCTCATCTGGCGAAGCCGGCATCTCTTCGGCCTGTTCCAGACAGGCCATGCGCACATCACGGCCCCCTTGTCGAAGCGCTGTCATGGCCACATCTATGGCCACATTCCCTCCCCCCAACACCACCACATTTCCGCTTACCTCCGGATTCTCACCCCGGTTCACAGCCTTTAAGAAATCCAGACCACTTGACACCACGGGCAGGTCTATGCCCGGGATGGGCAGGGACCGGGCGAGCTGGGTGCCGATGGCCACATACACGGCGTCAAACCCGGCTTCAAAAAGGGGACCAGGATGGCTGACCTGGGCTTCCGTCCGGATCTCCACCCCGGCCTCCCGGATCCATCGGATCTCCCGGTCCAGGATATCCCTGGAAAGACGGAACCCGGGTATGCCGTACCTGAGCAT